>Ga0256828_1001037_pt1 | contig 17836 bp, 19 predicted proteins | sample CV88metaG_FD_185993 | JGI IMG/M metagenome (GOLD analysis project Ga0256828, IMG submission 185993) | Hydrothermal vent microbial communities from East Pacific Rise, Pacific Ocean - CV88 | ecosystem: Environmental > Aquatic > Marine > Hydrothermal vents | place: Pacific Ocean: East Pacific Rise...
TTTTAATAGTATCATCTTTTTTAGTCTTATACGAAACCATAATATTTTCAGCACCAAAATCTATACCTAAGTAAATATCCATCTTTTCTCCTTATAGTCTTGTTTTTGTATTTTTAACACCTATTTGTGCTATTTTTTTCTTCCCTTTAGGTTGTGCAGTTCCCCAGTCAGTGATATTAAAAGGTATGCCCATCTCATAAAGTTTCTTTTGTAACTCTACAGCTTTTATTTGACACCCTTGGTTTGTGTCATTTATGGTAAAGTCTATATCTATTTTTTCTTCATCATGAACAACAATGTTTGAGAGGTTGAGTTCAAAGTCATCATTGTTTATAGTTTTTATAAGAATACCCTTAGATAACTTTCCATCAATAAGTTCACTCTCAAACTCATACTCTAAGTTTTCAAGTACCTCTTCTATGGCAAAAGCAGTTTGAAGGTTTTCTTTTGTTTTTATAAGGTTGCATTGAAGTTGTTCCTCTATGGAGATTACTTTAGCATTTAGTAAAGCAACATTTTCTATGGCTTTTTCATAGTTTTGAGATGCTATTTGAGATGCTACCTTTTTTTGAAGTGTTACGACTTCATGGTAGCTCTGCATGTCATCTAAAAAATCTTCACAAAGTTGGCTAAAACCTATCTGAGCTTCATAGTCCATAGGATCTTCATATGAGATGGAAGATATTTTTGCATCTATAAATGTCTGTTGTTGCAAAGCTTGCTCTTTTAGCTCTTTTACTTTGAGTAGTTCATCTCTTTTTTTGTTGATTTTTTGCTCGATTAATGTAGCTTCTTCTGAAATATTCCCGTACTCTTTTATGAGTTGTTGTGCTTTTAAGTACTCATCATCAAAATCTTCAACCGACCAACTCTCAAAAGTTTTGGCTTTTTGCGGTATGACTTTTTCTAGCTTTTTTATTTCGTTGTTGAGTTTTTTAACTTTTGACTTTAAACCATCACACTCTTCAACTTCAGTACTGATATCTGTAGAAAAAGATGAGAGTTCACTCTGTATTTTATTAAAGTTGTCTTTTGCAATCTCCAAATCTTTAAACTGTTTATCAAAAATCTCTTTTCTAGTTTCATCAGCATTTCTTAGTACACTTTGTACTTCCGATTTTTTCTTACCACTCATTTTCCATCCTTTTTTATAGGTACACCAGATGTGAAGTACTTTCCACTTCCATCTTTTATGTAGTATTCACATCTATAGTTTTCATAAGACTTTATATAGTCATTTACAGAGTAGCGTTTTGTCAAAAAATGTATGTTTTGGTTGCTAGAACCTCGCCATGGATCAGGCTTATACAACTCTTTTATATATTTTCCATCTACTAAAATATCTGTTTGTTGTATTATATATAAAATTTTATGATTATTTCTTTTTTTAAGTTCTTTTAAGGTAAAACCTGTGAATATCATAATAGAGAGCTTTTTTTGAAACAACTTTATCTCTTGTATAAGTTCATAAAGAGCATCAACTTGCTCAAATGGTTCTCCACCACTAAAAGTAATTCCCTCGATAGTGTCGGCATTCATAATATCAGAGCATAAATCAGAAATATTTTTACATTCCCCATCTTCTAGTTTCCAGCTATTTTCTACCAAACAACCATCACAAGCAAACTTACACCCTTGAAACCATACACCATACCTGTTCCCAGGACCTAGGTTTTGTACAGATGGCTCGATATGATAGAGTATGATTTGCTTAGGCATGAACACCCTCCTTTTTACAAAGGGTGTCTAACCCTTTTCATAAATAATTGGATTTGGAGCACTTAAAGCACTACTATTATATACTTGAAATCCATTTACATATATTGTAGCAGAAGAGTTTTTACAAATCACAGTAGCTATCCCACTTCTGTTTGTTTTTACCTCACTCCCACCGTAAGCTTTCACTCTTTCTCCAGCTAAACCTTTTCTTGTTCTACGGTCTATAACCATAACTGAGATCGCGTAAGACATTTTGTATCCTTTTATGTAAGATAATCATATGCTACAGAAGAATTTTTGGAATAATTGGATAATTTATATGTTAAAGTTATGTAAAAGTGATATTTAATTATAATGGATGAATTAAAAATTTATAATGAGTATAAAATATATGAACCTAGACAGAAATATATGCACAAAATGTAGTAAGAAAAATTTTAGTGATAGTGAATATGACTCAGAAGCGCAGATGTGCAATGATTGTTTTGAGCAAGAAAAAAACAGTGAAGCTGTGATTCTCTTTTCTCCAGATATACTCAAAAAAGATATGTTTGAAACAACACAGGAGTATCAGGAAAGAGTTAAGAATCTTGGTTGGTTAGAAGTTGGTGAAGTTACCCTAAACTCTTATGATGCAGATACAGAGATGTTTACTATAGCACTCTCTCTTAATCATTATATTACCTTTAAAACACAAGAAATACAGATAATGATAAAAAGAGAAGAAGCGAAACCTCTTTATGAAACTTCAAAAACATATAAACTACTAGCACAAATAGCAGTAGCTGATGGTGCAGTCTCTTTTAAAGAGTTAAAATTTCAAGACTACGATATTCAAATTACCTCTTTTTATAAATCTTTTTATTGGACAGATAAAGATAGTGGACTGATTTGGGAAATAAAACAAAATAACACTATAGATAAACTCTACACTTGGGATCAAGCACTGAATTATGCACAAGAACTCAATACTAAAAACTACTGTGGTTTTAATGATTGGAGAGTTCCAACTATAGACGAGCTAAACACACTTGTACCCAAAACATCTTATAAAGGTATAGATAATAAAGATGTTTATATAAAGAAACCACTAATTAACAATACATACTCTAGCTCATACTGGTCTAGTTCGGTACCTGTTTCTTATTATAACTTTGCTTGGTATATGAACTTCAATAGTGGTAGTACCAACGGAAGTAATAAGTCAACAAAGCACTATATGCGTTGTGTTAAAAACAAATAATAACTTTGATGATTTGGTTCAATAAGTTCATTTAACACCTTTCTTCCAAAAAATCCAAAAAAAGTAGACTATCCTTTCACTTGAGAATAGCTAAAGGGAGAGTTTATGGATTTGTTGTTAATCATTTTGGGGGTTATATTGTACCAAGTCTTAAAAACTTTATCTCCCATTCACCCTTTTAGTTCAAGTTCAGGATTTTGGACGGGGTTTTGGACTTATATATGGTCCACAAATTGGTTTAGAGGTGTGCTCAAAATTTTAGTTTTACTTTTTTTAGGCCTACTAATATATATAAACCACACCCAATAACCATGTAAGTTATACTTGTAAAAGTACAGCATATATACTAACTATATTTCTTCCTATTATTTATCCAATCAATACAACTATGCAATAATTTCCTCTACTAAAATTATAAAGCATTCCTCAACATAATCAAACCTTGTCGAATATCTTCACACTCTTTTTCTAACCCTCGTCTACCTTTATTGCTTTTAAGAGTTGCTTCATATCGTTCTATTCTACTTCGTAAGACATGAGTTTCAGTACCTTTTAAAAATTCTCCATTTAAAATTTCAGTTACTAGTGTATAAGCATCTTCAGTATATACTCCCATATTACCCCTTATTATATATTTTTAACAATAATTATACCCAAAATTATGAGGGTACAATTTTAAAATAGGCATTTCACATCACAAATATAAAAAAATCATCTATTTAATATAAATTAAAATATATTAAATAGATTCATTTGAAAATAAATACTTCAAATAACTCTATCTTCATTTTTGAATTATAGAGTATTTCATGTACTCAAGTATTTCAACATATACTCTCTTCCCAATTTTAAACAAGCTAAAGCTGGAGGTACTAATGGTTCATTAGTACTCGTCATTAATTCCAGATACTTCTTTTCATCATCTAAATTGACAATATGAAGACCGTTCATATCTTCAGTAGAGGCTTCCCATGAAAGTTTTCTGTTTTGTGAAAAAAGTTTAGCAAATTTTTCATCATCAACAACTAAAATCGTTAATATTTCAGGTCTAAGTCTATACACATCTAAAGAAACACCCAAAACTTTAAAATGTGCTTTATTATTTTTAAGTAATTTTTTTAAAGACTTGATAACTTTATTGCTATTCATCTTATAATACAACTCTTGATAATCATTAATATGTTCTAACTCTTCCATCCCTAAAAGTTCCTCTCCAAATTCCTTAAGAACTTGAAATAAAAGATCACTTTGTAATATAAAATCATCTTCATCCGTATACATTTTTGTTGGCTGATACATAAATGCAGGTATGACATGCTTAGTATTATTCCCATTTTTTTTTGCTGAATTATTTACTATATAATATTGAAATTTATTGTTTAAATGATTTTTAACAACTAATAGTGTTGAACATCCCAAACTTGCACTAATATTATAAAAATTATTATTTTCGACTATATCTTTTAAGCGAGATAGCCAGTGATTATAGGCACTAGATTCTTTCAAGAAATGATTATTTTTTCGTATCATATTATAGTAGTGAATATCACATGTTGAAAGTGTTTTATAATAATCACTTTCTCCAAGTATCAATTTACCATTATCTATTTTAACAAGGCGATATGTCGGATTATTCCATATTGTTTTTCTACATTTATCTTTGAGTTCATCTATAAAATAGTCATTTATTTGATTTATATCAATAGTGTCAGAAATCTTATCAGAAATTTCAACCATACTATCAACAAGTAATACTACTGGTAAGTCAAAGACTTTATCATCTCTTTTTTCTTTCATTAAATAAGATGAAATTTCCTGAAGTACTTGATTGTGTTTTTTATACAATAATTTTGAATCAAATGGACAAGTATTATCCTTATCCGTAAAACTCACTTTTATACTTTGCTTAATCAATTCTTTTAAACTAGTATATATCTTTGCATATAATTCATCTACATCATATTCTGTCGGTGTGTAAGGTGCTGTAATATGTATTTCATTTCTAAGTACACTTTCTTGCCAATATTTAAATAAAGGATTGTCAGACAACTTTTCATTAGCTGGATTATAACAATCTCCCACGGGGAAAGCTAAAATTTTCATTCCTTTCGTTAAAGCTATTTCATATTCTAAATGTGTGTATGATTTTTTATTATATTTACTAGTATCTCCATATGTTTCTCCAATAAGTAGAATAAAAATATCAGATTTTTTTGCTTCTTCTATACTTGCGACCGATGGAGACCTTGCATCTGCTAAACCTTTTCTATAATCAAGCATATTTACTTTTAAACCTAATTCTGAAAGTCCTGTAAAAGCATTTTTCGAAATGCTTTCTCTTAAAGCACTAAATTCTTCAAATCGAGAAGAAATAAAGATAAAAATAGTATCTACATTCATAATTTTACACTTTCCATACTAAGATAAACAAGTATATCCAATTTTTCCAATTTAAAAAATATATACTACAACCCTAATATAACTCATGGAGAAAAGATGAAAAAGAAATCCTATAAATTTAAAATTGGTATCTCTGGTCATAGAGATATTAAATATGCAAATAAAGATGTTTACCTATCTAAGATTAAAGAGCATTTAAACTATTTTGTAAATATGTACCCACTAAAAGAGGTTTTAGCTGTATCTGCATTAGCAGATGGTACTGACAGACTCCTTATTAAAGCAGCAACGGAAATTGGCCTACGATATGAAGTGATTTTACCGATGGAACCTCACTTGTATCAAAAAGATTTTGATGATGACTCATACAGTGAGTTTAATAAAATGTTACTAAATGCAAGAGAATATAAAGTCACTCCACTATATAATGAAGCTTCAAAACAAACAATAACTCATTATGGACACAATAGAGATATGCAATATAGAGAAGTTGGTCGTCAACTTATAAATAAAACTGATTTTATGCTATTTTTATGGGATGGACAAGAAAGTGTAAAAGTAGGTGGAACATTTGACACACTAAAATATGCTAAAGCACATAATGCTAAATACAAAATAATTAATTGTGAAAGGGAAAAGAATGAGTGAATATAAAATTAAGCCTATTACAGATACACAAAAGTTTGCAGTAATGTCAGAACAGTACAATGATCTATTTAAAAACCCCTTAAGTTTTAGTCAAAAAATAGGAACTGCAAAAAAATCTTCTATTTATGATTGGAGAAGACGAATTGATAGACAAATTGGACATGATTCAAAAATTCAAATATGTAAAGTATTTAATTTAACTTTTCGAGTGTGGACTAAAGAATTTTTTGATGAAAAAACTTTTAGAGAAGCACTTCCTTCATTTGAGCAAATTACAGATGAAACGCTTAAGAATAGAATAGATACCAACATGGTCGGAACTAAATCAGTACTGGCAGGAAATGAAGAGGATGAATTAGATAAGCTAAAAAATCTAGACAAATTAAAAATTAATTTTAAACAACTTGATAATAAAAGTTTACTATTTTCTTTTAAACTAATTCCTCTACTTATTGCAAACAATCAATTAGAAGATGCTTTAAATATTATAGAGCATTTAAAAAACTCTGATTCTACTTTTAGATTATATTATTACAATCAACTAGAACACTACAAAGCAATTATTTACTCTCACGATAGTATGAGAGAATGGGACAAAGCAATAGAAATTTTACAATTTTTATACTCTGTAAGTAATTACCACCTAAAAGATCATGAAATCATCACTCTTATGGCCTCTAATTATAAACGAAAAGCTCTGACACTAATAACAAACAACTCTTGGTGTCAGAAAGAAGATGTAAATTTAGATCTTCTCTCTAATGCTATAGTTTTATATAATGAAGCTTATAGCTATAAAACAGTCGATATGAAATACTATGATGCGATAAATCTGGCATATCTCTATAAGCTACTCGATACTATTAATAGTGAAAAAAAAGATACTAACACAATTAAAAATCTATACAAAGAGTTGACATTACAATGGAATTACAATCGTAACTCTTGGTGGGAAGTATCAACAATTGCAGAATTTTTTATGTTACTAGGGGATGTAAAACAAGCTATTTTTGAGATAGAACAGTATCTGGAACAAAATGAGGTTGAAACATTTGAGATTGAAACAACCCTCAGACAGCTTGAAATGTATCTTCATTTTTGTAATGATAAAAATGCTCAAAAATTCTATGATTTTTTAAAAGAATCATGGCAATTTATTAAACAGAAAGAGGAATAGTTATGAATCTACCAAGTGGAATTGAAACTTTAATTTTTATAATCACTTTAGTCATCATTATAAAAATTATCAAATTATTTTTAAATTCAAAATCTCAAAATCTCAAAATAATATTAATGAAACAAAGTCAACATATAACAACACTCCTCATAAAGACAACATTATTTATTCTTATAACTACCCTTATGAACCAAGCCGACCGAGATGTATATATTTTGATTGTCCAAAATGTCAAAGACTATATCATGCAGCAGGAGCACCTTTTATAACTCCATCATGTGAAAGTTGTGGTACACAACTAATCCAAAGGCCTATGGAAGGTGAAAATAAACTATCCAAAACTTCCTGTCCAAATGGTGGAATCCATCAGTTTCATTTTTTCAATTCTTTTGGTTCACAAAAGAGACACTGCACAAAATGTTCTTATATTGATCCTGATTTTTATATTCCAAACTACTATAAAGAAAGAGAATAATGGATGTTATTATCATATTTATTATTTTAGCTATAAATACTGAATTGTTTGTTATATTTGACATATAATACCTACTTTATATTTACAGAATCAGGATTTACCCCTATTTTTCTAAACTTTTCCCATGCTAATATTATTGCTTCATTTTTATCATTTGCACTAACTTTTACCATTTTATCTGGCTTGCCATTTTTGTAAGACCAACATTCATAAGTTCTTGCCATTATTTTCTTTCCTCTAATTATATAATCTTTTTTTTATTTCATAACTTGCATTTTGTGCAATTTCATCTTCATTATCATCTTCACTAAAGTTTTTAACAAGAAAATACTCACACCATTTTTCTTGATAAACATCACTCATTTTGCTATTTATATCAGCATCACTCCACCTATTTTCTTTGTACATTATACATCTAGAAATTCCATAGCTAAACATACATTTTGAACAACTTACAAAACTACTTCTATCATATTCATACCCTAATGGATCAATATACTTATTTGAAGTTATTCTGCTGTTATATCTAAAACGAAGATAAATATCTATTGTCTTCCTAAAACTTTCACTATTTGAATTTGTACTACTATCTCCACCACCAAAACACATTTAAACTCCTTTCTTATACATAAAGCCAACTTTGTTAAAACCAAGCTTAGCATACATTTTTTCTAGTTTTTCAACTTCTATGCCATTAGTACTGCTTAAGGTTATCTCTGTTACATTAAGAGACTGAGCCCACTTAAAATAAGCCTTTAAAAGTTTCATTGCACCAATTGATTTCCTTTTGTCTTTTCTTATAAAAAACAACGAGTCAATTGCAAGTAATTCTTGGGAAAAAAAGTATTCAACTACTTCCGCAATTAATAAACCTACTACATCTGCCTTATTTTTTAGAATTAACACTAAACTATTATCACTCTTAATGTTTTTAATTAAATACCATTGTAGTTTTCTATCATCAAGACTTATATTTGCATAATAGCCTTCTTTATGCATTTCAATACATAAATCTATTAATAAGTTAACATCAGATATTTTTGCTTCTTCAAGAATTATTTTTATCTCCTTATACATTATTTTCTTTACTTTTAAATAATCTAGATCTTATTCATCTAAGATTTTGAATAGTTTTAATACTCTAATTTTATTAGACACTACTACAATATGAATATATAAACTAAAAATCAATGTTTTTAAGATAGCAACTGGCATATATCAATTTCTAATACAAAAGCAATTTTACAAAGATGTTCAATATTGAAATGCTGTCCTTTGTAGTATATTTCTGCTCTAGAAACAATGGTTACAGAGCTATGACCCATGGCTTGAGAGAGCTGCAACTGTGTTAAACCTTTTTCTTCTCTGGCTTTTTTAACATTTTTTCCTATTTGAATGTGAAGTTTTTCAACATAATCATTTGGAAGCTGTTCTATATCTTGCATATATTTACCTTGCTATAAAAAGTTAGCCTAGAGTAAACAAATATATGTTATTATTCAACTTGCTATAACACATTGAGGAGCAAATATGAATATTGAAAAAAAACTACTAAAACATTGTCAAGAGTATGGAATTAATGGTTTATTACCTCAAAATTTGACAGATTCTCTACTAGATAGATTGTTGGAAGAAATAATGTCAATTCGTGATAAAGATAAAAAAGTAGCACCGACATTACTCATGTTGATTATATTATCATTAAGAAGTGGTCATTGCCTTACAAACACACCTTCAATGTCAATACGATTTGATGGAGAAAAAGATTTAATGGATAGTTTTGAAAATTATGAAATGGCTACTATGATTGAAGTTTACAGACGGGATTCAAAAATAAAAATCTCTAAAGATTCACTACCTACAGTGAAAAATATTTTTAATAAAAATAGAAATGTAACTTTTACAGAAGTTAATATTTAAAAAGAGTAACTTATATTGTTTTCTTACTAAAAATAAGTTAGAATTTTATATGTCAAAAAAAACATATAATCGCTCTAAATACAATTCAAAAAAATTGCTCTTATTTTGTGAGATAAAAGAATGCTCTAATTTCGCAGATCATACTCATCATATATTGGAAAGACGAAATGCAGATGAGAATGGATTTATAGGTCATGTAAGGCTCAATCACGAAGCCAACCTTGTTGGTCTTTGTGAATCTTGTCATAACAAGGCACACAAGGGAAAAATAGATATTAGAGGTTATCTACAAACATCTCATGGGCTTCAGCTGGATTATACCATTTATAATGATTAAGTGATTATTTCATCATCTACAATTATTTTTCTAGATAAACCGTATTTAGATACATCAAAATAATCATCATCAAAATCATCCCCAAATTCTTCTATTGCTTCTCTTTTCACTAAATCTTGAGATGCTTTATCTTTACGAAATGATTTTAATGATATTTGTATCGGTCCATCATTTACTTCAATGCCCATTAATTTTAATGCAGATATTATATATTTCATTGTTGTTATTGCATTAGCATGACCTAATTTATTTTGTAATGCTATAATAAAAATGGGATTAGGAGTAATACCAGTATTTTCAAGAGGAATGTTCTGTCTGTCAGCAAGATCTATAATTGTCCAAGTAGCAAAAGTGTGTCGTAAACAATGAGGTGTAATTGTTTCAATTGTTCGTCCCATAATTTTTGAAACCTTATTAAAGGCTGACCAAACATCATGTTTTTGAACTTCTTTTCCGTTTTCCAATATCCACAGTGCATCTTCATTATAACTGCCATGCAGCCTATTAATTCGTTGCATATGAGCATATAAACGTTTCGGATGTATGCGCATTAAATATATTTCATTTACCTCTTTAATTGTTCGTAATGGCAGATCATACTTTTTTTTCATATCTCCCTTAGCTATATAATCTCTTTTTATAATATCATTAAATGTTTTTCCTGATGATAGTAATTGTACTAAACCTTCAAAATCCTTTTCTTTGGCTTCAAGTGCCGCTGTAATTCGAAGACCTGTTTCTACCATAAATAATGCAATCATTTCATAAACTATATCAATGTCTCTTAAATGTTGTCGTAATTTTGCAAATTCTGTTCTACTAAGTGCCTTGTATGAGTTATTTTTTGGTGAGGGAGCTACTCTTAATACTGATACTTCAATATATTCTGTCTCTTGACTTCCTGTTCTTGCATTTAAATGTGCAAGCATCCCCTGTGGCTTAGAAATTCTAATCAGTCTAGTCTGCATAACCATTGTATTTTTTTGTTGTATTTGATCCATATATTTATAAAACTTAAACCATATTCCTATCTTTTGATTCATAGCATCATTTGTAATTGGTTTATATGAAAATCTTTCAGAATCCAGATTGCTGTTTTTGTCCCAACACAGCATGGCATTGCGAATTGCTTTCAAATGTGATTCGTTAGCACTTCTCCAGTCAACACCCATTTGCTCTAAATGCTTATACAGCTCAGCAATTTTAACCGCTTTCCCTTTATGTGATGTCCTGCCCCCTATCTGATTGTATCTACCTCCATATCGTGCTTCATGAACCAAAAACTCTGTAGAAGGTATATCTATTTTATTATCAACTAATAGTAAGGTAATTTCACGATTATTTATTTTTGGGTGTGAAACCGTTATTGTTTCAATTTCCATTATTCAGCTTTCTTTTTATTTAACTCTTCTAAATAAAAATCTCTTTCTTTTTTTAATTTAGTATTAGTCTTTTCTTTGAACTCCATTTGTTCAATAAGTAGCATTTTTTCATCGCAACAAATAACTATTTCCTGAATTAAATCTTCTATTCTCTGGTGAAGTTTTGTTATTTCTTTTTTAGGCTTTAATTCAATTTCATTTTTAAAATTTTTATGCTCTGTTCTGAAGTCTTCAATTGTTTTCTTAATATCAATAAATTCTTGACTTGTTGGACTTTTTAAACTTGTCATGCTAATTTTACTTTTAAGTTTCCTGCTATAATTTTCATTTGCTAAATCTACAACTTTTTGATATGTCAAAGCATTAAAAGTTGATGTAGATATTGATTTTAATTCTTCTATAGCTTCTTGCAATGCTCTTATTTTCAATAAACGCTGTTCTCTTGAATCTCTTGCCATATTATTATCCTTTTTTATGTTCTTTATACTCTTTTATAATATGTCCAAAAGGGTCATTATTAAAACCACCTGCATCCATAAAATATGTATTTTCTTCAAGTCTTGCTTTCAAATCAGGCTCAATGTCATCATATACACTTAATCCTTGTATATGTTTCTCAAAAAATATTGCATTAGCGCAATTAGCACCTGAACACCGAGATGGTGCAGGTCCTCTTTCCACTATTTCTTTAATATTAAACCCTCTTTGACATACCATACTGTCAACTTCTTCTGTATTATGCATACATAAACACACTGGTGTTTGCAATATTGCAAGTTTTTTTTCATTTATTAATTGCAAAAGTCCTTTTTTCATTAATACTATAAAATCTTCCGCTTGTTTACCCATAAATTTATGTGTTGGCATCAGACGCTCTCCTTTGGTACCAAAGATTTTACGATTATTAGCAATTTCATCTGTTATTGCTTCAACTAATTGTTTTGATTCTTCCTGTTTCAGTTCAGCAACTGCTTCTTTCAACTCATTATTATAATGTCCCATATACTGCAATGTCATTGTAATGGATTTATGCCCTAAAAACATTCTCGCCAATTCTAATCCATCTTTTTCATTTATATGCACAATTAGAAAGGCCATTGCATGACGAAACTGATGAGGAGTAGGAGGAGTATCGACCTCCAATAGTTCACAATACTCATTAATTAGACTATTTACCCTGGATGGCCTAACTGGTTCAACATTTTCTCTGTTAATTGGAGAGGTTATTATATTTCCTTCTTTTTTACCATCCTTAATTGTTGCCAATTCTGATAATATACATAAAGCTTTTCTTGCGATATCGGGTATTGGCATTTCTAATTTTTCACCTTCAGGAGTAGATGCAGTTTTATATACTATTCGTGTTAGATTAAAATGTTCATCTTTCCTTATACTCAAGCTTCTATCGAGTGTACACAATTCGCCAACACGCATACCTGTAATCATTAATATAAGAATAATACAGCTTGTTTCCATCTCTCGTATTGCATTATACATACCTGCTCTAATTGTATTTCCAGTAATGCTTCTTCCTAAGTTAATTCTATGTTCATTGAGATATTTTTGCTTTGTATTTTTTACTTTATCCTGCACTATCTGTAGTCTTGGCTCTTGAAATACTTCCTTTCTGTTTTTAAAATAATCAAAATCACCTGTATACATTTTACCTTGATGCAATCCTTTTGTCTCCATAAAATGTTTAGCTACATCTAAAATTTCAGCATTATATTTTTCAATATAATCAATAGCATACGAAACTAAATATTTAATATTAGGTAAAGGGTACGGTTCTTTTGTATCAATTTTTAACAAATATTGCTCATCCTCAATTTTTTTAACTTGTTTTAAATTTTTATACTCTTTTGAATAAACTAATAATCCCTCATCTAATTGTAAAAAATATGGTAAATAGTCATTTCCAAATTCTATCCATTCATTTAAAATCTGAATTTTACGATGAATTGTACCCGCTTTGCCATGAGTATTTTTTATATAAAAATCAATATTTTCTGAACTTAAATCCTGTAAACTTTTTATATCTCCTGCTTCTTGTAATAATTCTTTCATAATAGAATGAAATGCATTAAAGTAAGAAATTTGACCAGAGTTTTGAGGAACATTATTTATATATCCATCTAATTTTAAGTAAAAGACAACTCTTAATGCAAGTTCGGCTACACCATTAATCTTAATTTCAAAATTTGTAAACATATTACCGGAACCTATTAACGATATATGTTTATCCGAAAACTTTGATTCTCCTAAGTGAGGAAATTTTTTATCATTAAACAGTTCTCTGAGTTCATGTTCAGTTGTACAATTTTTTAATTTTTCAAGATAATTATTATGCATAATTCTGGTCCTTTATTTTTATTATTCGTGGAAATTTCATTCTGACAAAACTTTTATGCAAGTGTGCTTTTTCTTTGCAAAAAATAATTTCCTCTTTTGTAAAATACCCAATAGTATTCAAAGCAGATTCATAATCAACTAAATATTCTTTTTCCCAATCATTCTCTCGTATAAAATTTTCTTTTTCTTCTTCCATAAATTTAATCCATGCATATATCACAGGTCCATGAATTTTTGGAATCACACACGATTTATCACACATAGTTAAACACTTCGTCCAATCACTACAGTATTCGTTGTCTTTCAATGGTGGTGCATTGTTAAAAGTCGGTTCTTTGTTGTTTGAGCAATTTGCAAGTGGGCCATTTAGAAGTTCAGCCACTTTATGTTGTTTTCTTGTTATCTCTCCCTTAAACACACCAATAACTAAATTTTGTGTTAAAGCAATCCTATGATATTTTGAATCTTTCCATTCAGTATGATTTTCGTAAAATATTTTAGTTGTTTCTCCTCTTTTGTGGGCTTTTTTTATCTGTCTCTCAAATTCACTCTTTCCTTGCAAATACATCTGATAGTTATGACTTTTTCTAAGTTCTCTATGTTCTATAAAATTTATCTTTTTACCATTTAAACCAAATATTTCATATCGTTTATATATAGAATTTGGGGAATTTTTTATATTGTTAAAATAAGTATTTGTAATTTTTTGATAGTGCTTACTGCACCCGCCAGAATTATTTACATATTGAAATAAAGAATCGCATCCTGATTTTTCATATATTGGTGTCACCCACTCAACATAAAAATCAATACATTTTTTTTCAAATGATTCATTTAGTATAACAGTTGCAATTTTACTATTAGAGCGATTTTTTATGCCATCTATAACTACAAAAGTACCTACTTCATCCCCAAGTATTTCATACTTTCCGTTTAAATCTTTTTTAACTTTCCAACTTTTTAATACTTCTAAATTTAGTCCATGTTTAATTAATATTAATAACACAAAAGGATACAAATCGTTATTAGAAGGTACTATTTTAGAATCAAACTGTTTATAATTAATATTAAAATATTTATACATCCAACTTCTAAAATTTTTAGAAGAGTCTTTTGTAATATTTTTATATTTAACATCTATCTCTTTAGAATGTGGCCATTCAGGAAATAGCTCTTTTGTCCATATAGCAAACATCTCTTCATTTTTAATATCTATATTTTTTCCGTGCTTTGCCATGCCCAATAATTTTTCCTTTGACTGATAATATTTATCTAGATCTAAATCTGACAAAGTATCTATCTTTTTCTTTGTCCATGTTAAAACTTCTGCATCTACACCATAGGATACAAATAACTTCCGCAATAACATAGATTCATATTTAATATACTGATAATTGTTTTGATGTATCTTTGTAATAAGTGTTTTCAATAAATTACTTACAGAAAGAGTATCTGCTATTTGTGAGTCAGCAATCCATGCAAAATAATTTTCAACTCCTTTCTTAATCTCCCTAATCTCAAATATTGCAATTTTCTCAAGCTGATATACAATGCTTGATGGAATACTATTTAATGTTTTTTTTGATTTATTTGTTAGTTTGTAATGTATTTTTTGAAATTTCTCATCAACCATCGCTATTGCAAGAAAAAAACTATTTAAACTTCTCTGTTTAGTAAAACTTTCTTTAAAAAACTCATAGCTTGTTTTTTGGTGTATTTTTTCTATTTTATGTACTGAATCTAAAACTACATTATTTTCAATCAGAACATCAATAAAATATTTAATACCGACTAATATAGATTTAATTTTATTATATTTCATTTCTACAGGAAACAATGACTTAATGGCAGATTTAATAAATAAATCATACTGAGGGTACTCATCTAATATATCAAGAATACTATATTCCGCAATACGAATCTTTTTTTTATAAGCATTATTGCCAAGCTTAACTTTTTCACTATAATATTCTTGTTTATGTTTTGAAGATAAATATAATCGCGAAGATGTATACTCTTGTTGTGACCCAGTTAATGTTGCAATTAGATAGTATCCATAATGTTTATTTGCGAGAACACTATCTTCTTTATCTATATAAATAAAAACTTTATCTTCCTGAGGCAATTCTAACTGTAGTTTTTTATTTTGTCGTGCCATTCTGTAACCTTTATAATAAATTATAAGGATTACTATACATAATTTTTTTGTATAAAATAAGAAACTTTATATTTTTAAAAAAGTTAATTGTACTTCATGGAAATTTATAAGAAATTTACAATCTATAATTTAATTGCACTATTTCAATTATCTGGTAATAACTTAGTCACATAGAGCTCTTTGTTATACTTCGATTTTTTCTTTTTCACAAGTAGTTCTAGCTCATCAAAATCGTTAGAGAGTCTCTTTCTTATGGTGTTAGCTGTTTCTAAAAAGTCACTGTCCATATGAAGTGATTTTGCAAACTCTAAACCATAAATACTACTTCCACTACCAGCTTGTAAAATACGGTTAAAAAGAAGCTTATCACTCCCCTCATCATACTCTACACTTAGATGTAAATCGACTACATTATTTAAGCTAGTTATCTCTCTCATTGTAGAGAGTTGATGCAGGTGTGTTGCAAATAAAAACAGACATCGCGTTTGTGCTAGTTTTTTAATGGCAGAAGCAACGATGGCAACCCCAGAGAGTGTTTCTGTTCCGTGACTTATCTCATCACCAAGTACCAAAGAGCGAACAGTTGAGCGATTAAAAATGTTTTTAAGTTCCAACATCTCTACAGCAAAAGTTGAAAGCCCTTTTGCAAGGTTATCACGCGAAACTATACGAGTAAAAAGTGAATCAAAAAGGGTAAACTTCATCACAGCAGCACTCACAAAAAAGCCAGACTGTGCCATAAGTGTTGCTATCCCTATACTTTTCATTAAAGAGGACTTCCCACTTGAATTAATTCCATAGAGTAAAACGCCATTAATGTCATGTCCATCATGCACACCCACCTCAAGCATCACCGTTTCAGGATGTGGCAAGTCCATATAATCGCGTTTACCCATCACTATGTCATTTGGAACATAGAGTCCACCTCGCTCTTGTACCTCAATGAGAGGATGACGAAGTTGCATAATCTGCATAAAATTCTCATCATCATGAGCCTCTACTATCATAGGGCGAGAGTGTTTATAGAGTTGAGAAATTTTAGAAGAGCTCACTCCTACATCTAAGTCAGACACATAAGCAATTACTCTATCAAAAAGGAGAGCATAGCGTCGCTCAAAAACACTTTGTAAAGAGACATAACGCTCTTTTACAAGAAGTACAATCTTACGACGGTTTTTCATAATTCGTTCAGAGAGTTCATCTGTAAAAGTAGATGTAATTTTCACAGAGTTTGTCAGCTTTTTTACACTGTACTGTGCAAAGAACTCCTCTTTTTTAAACTCAGATTCTATAAGTGAATAACGGTTTTTAGAGAGTGAAATATAATACCCCTCTTTTTCTAAAAGCCCAAGAGTTACAAGACGACTTGAACTTCCAGCATTAACACTCACTAAAATCTTTTCTATCTTTTTAATAATATCATCAAACGCGATGAGCATAACAGCATTCTCTTCTACAAGCATATCTATACTTTCATCTACACCACTCATTAAAAAGTTTTCATCTACTGTAGCATTGGTAAAACGCCGTGATATGTCTAAATCTATGCTTTTGCTTATATCGCGTAAGAACTCCTCCACTTCACTCTCATGAAAAGGTGTTTTTTGAATCTTGTGTTTTTTTACATAAAGCATCAACTCTTTGACACTTAGCATTGAATCATACACATGGTTCATCTCAAAAGGGTGCAATCTTCCAAGGTTTAAACGCCGTGAAAGTCTTTCAAGATCATAAACGCCACGCATCATCTCATCTAAGTAACGAGTGTGAGAAGAAACCCTCTCTATAAGGTTGTAACGGCGTTCTAGCTCATCTTTTTCCATGATGGGATTAAGGAGCCGCTCTTTGAGTAAACGCCGTCCTATCGCTGTTGCAGACTTATCCATCATCTTTAAAAGTGTAAACTCTCTTCTGTCTTTGGAGATAATCCCCATCTGCTCAAGAGCATTGTTTCCAAGGTACATAAAACGACGGTTGTCAATGATGCTTGGAAGTGAGAGTTTTTGTACTATGTGGTAATAATGA
>Ga0256828_1001038_pt1 | contig 17836 bp, 16 predicted proteins | sample CV88metaG_FD_185993 | JGI IMG/M metagenome (GOLD analysis project Ga0256828, IMG submission 185993) | Hydrothermal vent microbial communities from East Pacific Rise, Pacific Ocean - CV88 | ecosystem: Environmental > Aquatic > Marine > Hydrothermal vents | place: Pacific Ocean: East Pacific Rise...
CAAAATTCTTGTGTTCATTTCCAAGAATTAACTTTCGATGGAACACATATTGATGCAATTGTTCAAACAACTACAAACAGAGCTGGACTTGATGCTTACTCGTTTATTAAAGATGGTGTAACAATTGGGTTTAGTCTTAGAGCTTTTGGTGACATTGAGCAAGGATTAGGTGGGGTTGTTAAAGTAATTCCTAAAGGATTAAAAGCAATTACTTACGATTTCGTAGCAATGCCTTCACATAATGGTGCTTTAATTCTTGAAATGTTAAATGAATCAACAGATCCTATGGAATTAGTAAAAGATTTAAAACAATTCGAAGAAACTCTTAAAATTAAAGCAGAAGAAAAAGGTGTTTCGTTGATAGAAGAAGCAAGTATTGATACTGTTGATCCAGTTACAGGAAAAATTTGTACTAATGGTATATGTATGCTACAACCAATTGAAGAAACAATTGATTATCTAATGCAATCAGCAATTACTAATAAAAACTTTAAAAAACTTAGAATTAAATTTTAATATAAGAGGTCTCCCTCTTATATTATTTTTGTCCTTCAAAAAAAATTAATTAGTTATTTTATTTAAATTGAAAGTAATCTGAAAGATTACGATGTAATTAATAAAACTTGGATTATTCTCGAGTTGTTTATGTAAAAATTCTTTTTTTATTTAATATAACAATATAAAAAGATAGGAATAAAGGGACTTAAACGAGTTTTCTTTATTTTATCTCTAATATAACAAAGGATCAATCAGATCTACATATAATCTCTAGATAAATACTAAAATCACATATGTGTACTTTGAAATTCCATTTTGGAGAGAATTTAATTAAATTCTCGAGAAGAAAATAGATCTGAGAGATTTAAAAAAATAAAAAAACACAAGGAGTTATAATGGCTATGACAGCTGATAACCTAATTTTAGAAAACTACGATTTATTCGTAACTGAGCACGAAGAAAGTCTTTTTAGTGACCCAGCTTCTTCCGTAGAAGTAATTACTGATGATGCATATTTTGATCTTTTCGCAAATAAATTGATGGAAGGTCTTGAGGAATCTGAGCAAAAAGCTCTTAGACCATTAATGGATAGACAAAGAAAGATGTTAATCGAGGAAAGCAACTCACTAATGAGTTCTCCAGAAGCTATTGCTTATGCAGTTGCATCATTCCCAATGTTAATCAATGTTTATGCTGATCCACTTTTACAAAAAATTGTAACAACTTATCCAAGTGATAAACCTACAATGTCTATTTCAAGATTAAGATGGGTTGCAAAAGTTATTGATGAAAAAGGTAACGTTCAAGAGTATCAATTCCCAACTGCTACTCAAATGATCAGACCAGATTTCAAACAATTCAAAGTTTCTACAAGCTCTAACCTTTTTGGTGAACTTGGTGTTGCTAAAGGTGACTTTAGAATTTCAAAAAGAAACTTCAAAGTTGTTGGTGTTGATGTAGAAGTAGATGATGGCAACACAACTACAACTGTATCTGTTCCAGTAATCGCTCTTGCAGATGCTAGAGGTAACTTTGCATACGACAATCTTGTTGTACCAGGTTCTGATGGTGGTGTTTATAAAATCCAAGGTTCTGTAGACTTTGATACAGGTTCTGTTACTTGGTCAATCGTTACACTTGAGCCAGGAAGTGCTACTGTTACTCCAAAAGAACTTGAAATTAAATTCAGAGTATTTGGTAACGGAAATGGTAGAGGCGTTGTAAGAAGTTATCCAAGACAAGACATCATTGATGTTAATGCGGATATCGAAGATTCTTTCGAAGTAGAAAACATCGAAGAAGTTATCCAAGATTGGAAATCACTATTCAACCTCAACATTATTGCTGAGTTGAAAAACTTCGTTAAACAACAAATCAAACTTAACAGAGATTTCGAAATTGCTGAAATCCTTGAATCTAACATTCCATATGTTAAAAACATTGATCAATATAGAGAAGTTGATCTTTCACAATTCGTTGGAGCAGACTTCAAAGCTGCGAATGTTCAAGATGTTTTCACTAACATCATTCCAGCTATCATGGCCCTAGTAGAGAAAATGAGAAGAACTAACAACATGGAAGTTGAGTATCTTGCTTGTGGTATTGATGTAGCTGCGATTCTTAAATCTATGCAAGATTACGCAGTAAGATTCGACAAATTCGAAGGAACTGCAGGTCTTAAAGGTGGTGCTGTAGCTGACTTTACTAAACTTCAAATTGTTGAAAGTTATGCGATTGCTCCTGATCTAATCCACTTAATAGTTACTAACCCAACACTTAGCCAAGCTACACTAGTGATGATTACATATAAACCTTTATATATTCTTCTTTCTGTTGATAACTCAATCAAAAGAACATTCATTAAATCAAGAACATGGATAGGTTTAGTGAGAAGTGAAGGTCATGGTGTAATCAGACTTGTAAATTACGAGAAATATCTTTCTATGTAATTGATTTTTTAAGAAAATAACGAGAATTTCTCGTTATTTTCTTCTTTTTTTGTCTTTTTAAAAATTCTCCTTAAAATCACGTATACAATTCCAAACCAACATCTAAATCAGATTATTTTGATATTAATAAATAAAAAGGCGAAAAAGATGTTTTACAATGATGATATAAAAATAATAAAAGAATTCTATTATGATTTTGAAACTAAAAAACACAAACTATCAACTCATATCATAACAAAAATATTTTCAAAAAAAAATTCTCTTAACTTACAAAATGATTATATTATTTATTTAAAAAAGCAAATAGATGAATTGAATAAAAAATATAGTGAAAAAAAATACAATAAAAAAGCGTTATTAAATTTATATATTCTCGAAAAATACACAGATTATCGTCCTATTTGCAAAAATAAAGATTGTAAAAATTTAGTAAATTTTGATAATTGGTTAAAAGACTTTAAAGATTTTTGTAGTGTTTCCTGTAGAAATAAAGATATTCAATCAAGAAAAAAAATATCTAATGCTTGGAAAACTAAAGATAAAAATGAATTAAAAGAAATCATAAAAAAGAGAGAAAAAAATTGTCTTGACAAATATGGAGTGACCAATCCAATGCAATCACTAGAGATTCAAGAAAAAACTAAAAGAACTAATCTTGAAAAATATGGTGTAGAATATTCTATTCAATCAAATGTAATAAAAGAAAAAATCAAAAAAACGAATCTTGAAAAATACGGTACTGTTTCAACGAGCCAAAAACATATAAAAAATTATCATTTATATAATGATAAAGAATTTATTGAAAAAGAATTTATAAAAAATGGTTTTTTTCTAATTGATTATTTTGAATCTTTTTTTAATGTAAAAGAAAAAGCGGCTTACTCTAAATTAAAAGAATTAGGTATTGAATATGTTCACAAAAAAAGTTCTTCATCATACGAAGAAGAATTAATTATTTTTTTAAAAGAAATTGATCCAGACGTTAAAATATTAAGAAACAATACTGAAATAATTTCACCGTATGAAATCGATATTTTTCTCCCTGATTATGATTTTGGAATTGAATTTCATGGAATTTATTGGCATAGTATTAATAAAAGAAATTATAATGATAAAAAATTAATTAAAAAATTAAAGACAAATCATCAAAAAAAAGCATTAGAATCCATAAAAAAAGATATTTTGCTTTTTCAAATTTTTGAAAACGAATGGATTTATAAAAAAGAATTATGGAAAAGCATGATTAAGGCTGCAATGAATAAAATAAAAAATAGAATTTATGCTAGAAAATGTAAAATAAAGGAAATTTCTTTTAAGGAAGTAAAAGAATTTTTAGAAGAAAACCATATGCAAAGTTATTCAACTTCTAAATTTAATTTTGCTTTAGAATATAATAATGAAATTGTTTCTGTGATGACTTTTTCAAAAAGTCGTTTTTCAAAAAAACATGATTTTGAACTTCACCGTTTTTGTAATAAAAAAGATTATATTGTTGTTGGTGCAGCAGGTAAATTACTCAATCATTTTATAAAAAACAATATGACAACAGGACAAATATTATCAAGCTATGCTAATCTAAGGTGGAGTAATGGCAATTTATATAGAAAACTAGGTTTTGATCAAAAAACAATATCAAAACCAAATTATTTTTATTTTAAAAATAAAGATTCAAAAATGATACCACGTGTAACCTTTCAAAAACATAAATTATTAAAAATGATAGAAAAAAAAGAAATGAAAATACCTGAAAATATAAGTCCTTCATCTATGACAGAAACAGAAATAGCAATTTATAATAATTATAATATAATTTACGATGCGGGAAATATGTTATTTGAAATGAGAATTAACTAGGAAATCCTAGTTAATTCTTTTGTTTTTAAAAAATAAAGGTAGTTTATATTGATATCAATATACATGTTATATAAAAAAAGGATTTTTATGAGCAAAGAATATAATTGGGAATCAAAAGAAAAAATTATTGAAAGAAATAAAAAAAACGCAGAAAAACGCAGACTGACTAAAAATAAAATTATTGAAAAATTAAAAAAAATTAAACACAAATTCAAATACATAAAAATATTAAATTTAAAAGAAGCAATACATAATTATAAAAACCAACAAGACAAAATTAAAATAAAATGTGTTTATTTTAATGATTATAAAGAAATTACTTGGAAATACTTATTTTCAAAAGAAATCAAACAATGCAAATTTGAAAATAATTATAATGTTTATAAAAAGAAAATAAAAAGAAAGGGATGGATTTTAGAAGAAACAAAAGAATCTTTTATACAAAAATACAAAGAAAACGGGTATAAAAGCAAGATTAATGCTAGATGCTTAAAATGCAATAATATATCAATAAAAAATTTTAATGAATTCTTGTATTCCAATGTTGGATGCAAATATTGTTCAAATAATACTTTTTTAACATACAATAAATTTTTAAATAAAGCCAAAGAAATTCATGATAATAAATACATTTATGATTTTAATGAAGAATGGTGGGTTATGAATTACAAACATTCACAAAAGACAAATATCAAAATTAAATGCAAAAAACATGGATTTTTTTATCAAAAAGTATTTAATCATTTAAGAGGAAATGGTTGTCCAAAATGTTCTGAAAGCAAAGGAGAGAGATTATTAAGAGAAATTTTTGATGAAAATGGATTAAAATATAAATATCAATATCCAAAAAATGGCTTTATTTTTGATTTTTATTTAATCGATTTTGATTTATACATCGAATATGATGGTATTCAACATTTTAAACCAATTGATTTTGCTGGAAAAGGAGAACAATGGGCTTTGAATAATTTTCAAAAAATTAAAGAAAATGATTTGAAAAAAAACAAATATTGTCTTGAAAACAATTTATCTTTAATCAGAATTCCTTATTGGACACCAGAAGAGGAATTAAAAAGAAATTTTTTCAACAGATTAAATAATTAAAATTCTCTCTAACCCCATTAACAAAGCTTTAAATATGAATTACAAGGAGAAACATTATGCATGTTTTAGCATTAGATGATAGTAAAACAATGCTTAGAATTATTCAAAATACTCTTAAAAGAATAGGACTTGAAGATATTTCAACTGCTGAAAACGGTAAAGAAGGAATAGAGAAATATCAAGAAAGAAAACCCAATTTAATTCTTACTGATTGGAATATGCCAGAAATGAATGGTCTTGAATTTGTAAAATGGATTAGGTCAAGAGATGAAGAAACACCAATAATCATGATTACTACTGAGGGAGGAAAGAGAGAAGTTATTACTGCTCTTAAAGCAGGAGTAAATAATTACATAGTTAAACCATTTACTCCACAAGTACTCAAAGAAAAACTTTCTTTATTTATTGACGAAAATTTTAATAGCAATTAATAATCTCAAGATTTGCTCTTGAGATTTTTTTGTGTTTTTAAAAAAACAATCCATTTTTGATTGTTTGAGAATAATATCAATACAATCTATTTTGGAACAACATTGATATTATATCAATTTATATCCAAAATGGATCAAAAATTTAAAAACGAGTTTATACAAACAAAATGTCAAATACTATATAAGGAGAAAAGATGGCTGATACTAGTTTAATTCAGTTTGAAGAAAATATCACAAACCAAACATTAACCATCCATGATTTCCCACCTGATACTTTTAGAGATATAGATAAAGATAAAATAGTTATAACTAAAGACGATTTAAAGGTAATGCCATCGTTAACTAATTTTATTTCAATAAAACATATGCTTGAAAGTGATAAAGTTAAATTAGCTGATTATGATATCAATACACAAAATGAGATAATAAATATTTTTTTAAAAGAATATGGATTTATTCAATTAATTTTAAATGATTTGTATTTTAATTACACTAAATTAGAAAAATTATGGCCACAAGAAGTATATTTGCAACAAATGTTTCATTCAAAAAAAGCAACTGTTTATGAAGTACAAACAATTGGAGAAGACGGAGAGTATACTACTGAAGAATATAAATTTTTTAAAATAAAAGATTTAAATTACTATGAATTAAATTATGTAGGAATATTGTTTTTTGTAGGATATTCAAAAACAGAAAAAGAAGTTGAGTTTGTGATTCAAGAATTTGAAGCATTTACTGATACTCGTTTTGATTTCAATGATTTTAGTATGTATAAAAATTTAAAAGATTTCTTTATTAATCAATTTATTGTGTTTTTAAATATAAATAATGGTGGTGTTTTTGGTTGTTATGAATTTGGTTCAAATGTAAAACAACTAGTTCAATCAAAAAAATTGACAACATATTATAATAAACTCGCTTCTGATATCGAAGGATTTGTAACAGATATTAGTTTATTATATGGTGGTTTTATTAAATTAGAAGGAATTTCGTTTAATGATTATGATTATGAAATTCAAATTCAAATAAGAATAAAATTTGAAAAAGAAACATTACAATTTAATCTTAAATTGAATACAGAATAAGGAATGCAAAATGGGAAGCATTAGTCCAAAAAATTTAGATGATTATGGTTACCAAATATATAATGAATATGTAAATAGATATTCCGAAAACGCTATAAAATATGGACAAAGAAAAGGACTTTCTATACGATATTTTCATATAAATATTGATGAAAGTGAGAGCTTTGATCCAGAAACAGCACTTCAATTATCTTACAGCAAATATAAATGGGATCTATATGAGTTTCTTCCAGTTATAGATATGTCCCCTCCAACAACCCAAGTGTATTATGATGATAATGAACAAGGAACAAGTTATGTTACAACATTTACTTTAACAATAGCTAACTTAAAAAATCCTCTTCCTGGTGATATATTTCATTTTTATACATTAACTGGAATAGAAAATCTTGATAAATCAGAGATGTTCCGTGTTCAAAGAGTAAATTATAATAGATCTTTAAATATGGATAAAAAAATATATCAACTTGAAATTAAAAGTGCTCCTTATAAACTATCAACAGTTGAAAATTTTGATATAATTAATCATTATTATTGGGATAGTACTTTAGGAGATTTTTATACAGAAGATAAATATGATTACAAAACATATCTAGATCAAAACTCAGATTCAATAAAAAATGAAATAAATAATCTATTATTAAATTCTTCTTTAAATTATGATTCCACAAATTCTGGTTTTGATTTATGTAAATTAAATACTTTATTAAAAACATTAAAAAAATATTATAATGAAGATATAAAATTCATAGATTGGAATCAAACTTTCAATTATAATATAAAAGAATTTATGTATCTATTTGATAGATATTATTTTAATAAAGGAATAAATCCTATTACAGAAGAATTAATTGAATTCAATTATGTTCAACAAGATGATCCTTTAACAGAAACAGATGAAGATATTACTGAAATACAGATTAATCAAAATCAATTTAATTCTTTAGAAATCGCTGGAACAATAGAAGATACTTCTGATGATATTGATGTAAATACAATGAATGAAGACGAGATTCAATCTTTTATAAATTCTCCATATTACTTCAAAGATTTTTATTGTTATAATAAAAAAGATTTATTATATGCTCCTGAATACACAGAAAAACCTGAGTTACAAGAAAAGATTATATTTGAACAGATTGTTGATGAAGAAACAGGCGACTCGGACGAAGTTATTATAAATGAAAGTGAATTTTTTGCATTATATGATTTAATCTATAAAAAAATGTTTTGTTATAGAGAATTGGATCCGGAATTCTTTAATAAATTACAAAAAATACAAGACGGGAAATTCACTAATACATCAACAAACAATTATGATTCTGATTCATTGTATTGGAGTATTGAAGGAGAACAAATTATACCTCCTACTGTTATTTATGACTTCATTAATGGTGATCCTTATCAAGATTTCTATTATATAACATATCAAGATGGAGTACAATACTCTGATTCAACAACATATGATAGAAAATAGAATCGATAGGAGAAAATATGCATTTTTTAGAGAATGATGATATAGAAAAATACGCAGGAGCGTTGGTTGAAGCTCCTGCTTTATTCCAAATGAAAGACCAAGTAAAAGGAAACCTAAAAGAAATCTTTAAAGAATTTTTTAAAGAATTGTATTTAAACAGAACTTCTGATTTAAAAAATTTTATGAACTATGAAATTACTTCAGATTATATGACTACTGTTTTTGATCAATATGGTATTGAAAAAGAGTATCATGATGATATAAATAAAAGCGTCAAGAAAATACTAGTGTATTATATTGAAAGATTATATCAAATCAAAGGATCTGCAAATACTTTAGATATTTTTGCAGAATTATTTGAAAATATTTTTGGAAAAATAAATTTTTATCAGGTAGTTGTTGTAAAGAAAACATTAATAAAAGATGGAGTAGAACAATATTTCTTTAGTTATGCTCTTGAACCTTTATTAATTAACGATCGTTCACAAATTCTTGAAAAATTAGACGAAAAGATTTCTCTTAGAGGAAAACATTTAATGTCTTTGGATCAATATAAAGACTACAAAGTTTTTCCAGTAAAAACCAATTTAATTTATATGCATTTTATATCTAATCCAGGCATGAATACAGATAATACTTTTGAGTTTGCTGTAAGATGCTATGCTCATACTATTTTATCAAATCAATATATTAGATTAGATAATATGTATGATACCGGAATTTCTTTTAATTTTGCTGGGAAAGATATAGGAATAATTTTAGATTATTTTGAAGCAAAAAGATTAAGAAAATTTGAAGATCCAGGATATGCTTTTACATATCTAAAGAAAATAAATACTAATCTAGTATTTGCTCAAGAACATCTTGAAACAATAATGGATGTTTTACATGAATATAAAACATTAAAATATTCTGACAGAAAAGCAGTTGATAATTTAAGAAGAAAATGGACATATTTAACTCAAAATTACGCAACTATTGAAAAACCATATGATAATTATACTCAAATGGAAGAGTACATGAGTTTAAATTATCCAGAAATAGTTCAATTAGATAATAATTTATTAACTATTGATGATTATATGTATTTTTATGTAGAGTTTTATAATAAAGTAATTGAAAAAATTGATACCAATGATGATTATTTGATGTTGTACATCAATGCTGTGTTTTTGAATATATTAACAGGTGAAGTTTTTCTTGATAACTTCTTTGCGCCAGTTTACAAATTATTTCAAAAATATTTCTTTCCAATTGATCTTGATTTTATCAATACATCAACGGATATTATGTTTAGAAGAAATAAATTTGATTCATTTGGAACTTCTCAAGATGTTCACCAAATGTTATATCTAAATGGGTTTATGTCCAAATATCATGAATTTCCTGATTATATTAGAATGAATTTTAATTTTAGATTAAAAGAATACATTCAAACTCTTGAAAATATAGGCGTATTGATTAAAACACAATATACATCAGATAATATCTCAAATGAAGTTTTAAAACAAGAAGAAAGATATTCTTTTCAGTTTTGGACTTTTCATGATGATAATCAAGAATTAAAAGAGAAGAGTTCAGTAATTCTTTTAACAGAATTATTTGATATTGAAAGCGAAAACATTGAGGATGATGTTCATGTGACTCTTGAAATAATACAAGATGAATATATGCCAGAATACAATAAAAGCTCAGAGACATTAAAGAATTATATTGGTGAAACTTATGATTTATACAGAACTTTAATAAATTTATTAAATACGGACGATATAACAAAACTAAAAGAAAATAATTTTATTCAAGTACAACCAAGAAATAACGATGAAATTTCACAGAATTATGATGATAAATTCTCGGCAGAAATTGACAGATTTAATTATCTAGTATATATTGAAAATCAGTTTATTTTTTGGACAATGTATAATGAATCTGTTAGAAAATATACTTCATGGGAAGATAATTTAAGCTTCAAATATCAAAATCAATCTGATGCAATTTATTATAATTATTATGATTTATATTCTTAAAATTGAATATACATTAGTAATTAACAAAAAACAAAATGAAATAATTAGGGGGGCGAGAGAAAATCTCTCTCCAAAAAATAAAATAGGAGAAAATAATGATAAAAAATCTAGTTCATATTGATAAAAAAGTACTTACTCCGGAAGATAAAACAATAACTTCTGAAGTTTCTCAAGTACCAGCAAAAACAATCATAGGTAGACCAAAAATTTATGATTTAAAATCTGGTAAACTTTTAGCAGATGAAGAAAACCTTGTTGTTTTGACAGGAAGAGAGTTTCTTGCTCAAAAACTATCAAGTTTAACACCAAATAGTGTTTATGATTTAAGACAACACGAAATTAGATACTTCGGAATAGGAAGCGGTGGTGCTTCAGGGCTTGTTGCGAGTGATCCACAAGACACTGACGTTGATTTAGCATCTCCAATTAAATTTTCGGAAACAGGTATCAGTACTTCATCAAATAACTATAGATATATCAGCAATGGTTATCTAAAAAGAATTCAAACAGTTGGTGATGATATTTCAGGAAGTATTCAAATTGTTGAAGAAACTCATGAAGTAAACACATCAACTGGATTAATTACAGTAGATAAATTTACTACAATTAAATTCACTTTAATTATTGAAGAAACTGAGCCAGTAAATAAACCATTTACTTTCAATGAAGCAGGATTATATGCTGTTAAATATGATGATAATGGTAACCCAACTGACGACACAATATTAGTAGCAAGATTCACAACAATTGATAAAAACCTCGGTTATTCTGATGGTTTAAAAATTGAGTGGTCAATTTTAGTATAAGGTAAGGAGAAAAAATGGCTTTTTATAATATCCCAGGGATTACTACATCAGTAATTGATTATAGTAATATACAAACAAATTTGCTTGGAGGTAGATCTGTTTTAATTGCTGGACCATGTAAATTTGGTTCTGAAGCAATCATGAATGTAGCTGATGCTCAAGAGTTAATTTATAAAACAGGTGGTGCTAATGTAATTAAATATGGTGCTGCTATAAACTATGCTCTTGCTGCATTAACAGTTACCAGTAATATTTATTTTAAAAGACTTTTACCAAGTGATGCAACATATGCGAATATCTGTATTGATAAAAAATTAAATGCTGTCTCTGTTGCTGGAACTACTGATAAAAACACTCTAAGTACTTCTGATAATATTCTTAGTATTATGGCGAAAGATAGAGGAGAAGGATACAATGAATTCTTCATTACATTTGAGGCTGCAGAAGATTTAGACAAAGCATATGCTGATGCAGAAGGTGAGTCTAAATACAAATATAATTTCCTTAGAGCTACTATTTATCAAAATTCTCCAACTGGAATAAAAACAATTCTTAATCCAACAGCAGTTTCATTAATTGATGTTGATCCAAAAGAGAATGTTCCTATCCTTGATCTTACAACAGGTGAATCATTGTTTATTGAAGATAGAATTGATGTAAAAAATAACTTTGTTGAGCTTGCGTTTAATGAAGCAATTCTACAAGATATCAAACAATATTTGAATGTTGATGATATTAATACTGAAAAAGGAACACCTGAATTAATCTTAAAAGATATATCTACAGAAATTTCTTATAAAGTAAAAGCAGATATTGATAATAATTTATACATTATGGCTACACAAATAGAAGGTCAAGATAAAATTATCTTAAAATATTTCTTAAATGGAGCAAATAACTATAAAAAAATGTATGTTGAAAATGGTTTACTAAAAATTGAAACAGATTTAACAGTAAACGAAGGTTTTGATGAAGTGTATGCTACTGGTGATCAAAACTTTGTAAAAATTTACATTGATCCAGAAACACAAAACACAATTGTTGAAGAATTCAAAACACCGAGAGCAGACATTTACAAAAAACTTCTTGGTAAAACATGGGTCCTTGAAAGTGGTTTTGATGGTGAAAACTTACATATCAGTGATAAAATTAACTTTTCCGGTCCTGGAGTAATAGGAAAAGAAAACGTTAAAATGCTTTTAATTCAATATTTCAATGAAGATGCTCAAATCAGAGAAGCAATGTATCCAGAATTAGATTTTGATTATGTTGCAGATTGGACATCTGATCTTGATGTAATGAATTCAATTATCAATCTTTTAGATGATATTGGTATTTCGATGGGTATCTTAAGTTTACCACTCGCATATTCTCCAGATGAAGATTTAAAAGTAAGATCTGAGAGTTTATATCAAAGTACTTACAATAGTGCTCTTTATACTGGTCAATGGAATTTAAAACACTATGATGAATATAGTGGTAAATACATTGCTATGCCATTGAGTTACTATATGATGATACAACATCTCAAAATTGATAATACATTGAGTATCACAGAACCAGTTGCAGGTATTGTCAAAGGACAACTTCCTACATCAAATGTTAAACTAAGTTATACTCCGAGATCTGCAGATATTGAAAAATTAAGAAATATTCAGATCAACAGTATAATTAAAGAAACAGACGGTATTTACTCAATTGATCAATTAAATATGTATAAAAAAGCAAGTAAACTTTCAAGAATTAACTTAATCAAAGTTATTCATAGAATAAGAAAAGATTTACCTAAACTTTTAAAACCATATATTCAAACTAAAGAGACAGGAAACAACATTGGTACAATTACTAGTACAACTTCAACGTATATGAATAAATACAAAGTAACAACTGATGGTACAAATCCTGATGAAATCTTTAAAACAATTAACATTACTTCTCTTTATATTCCAGAAGAGTATAAACTAGTTGTAAGTGTTAGAGTAAATCCTATTGGAACTATTGAGAAAATTGATATTCCAATTATCGTAGAATAATAGTCAAGGAGAATAATAATGTCAAAAGATATTTCAACTACACTCACAAAACCCTCTAGATTTATAGGGGGTTCAACAGCAACACAACACCCATTCATTAAAGGATATTTTTATGTATTCTTTAATTTTCCAAAAATAATCACAAGTCAATCTGATACATATAAAAGTATTTCAGATAATGGTTCAAATGTATTAATGTCTTTATGTGAAGGATATCAACCACCAGGTGATAGACAAATTAAATATGAAGATGTTAATGGTATGGGTGGAGTAGATGCTTCTTTCGTAACAGGACAAACCATTGATAGAAACTTTAGTTTAAATTATAGAGATATTTGGGGAGCACCTATTTTCAGAATCCATAGAGCATGGACATCAATTATTGATCCATATACAGGCGGATTGCTTAAAAATGATAATATTAAAGATTTCCAATATATTCCAGCAGAATATAAAGGTCAAGTTCTTATTGTACAAACAAAACCATTAGCAATTCAAGCATCTTCTGTTGATGTTACAGCAGATGATATCATTAAAGTTGATTTAATGGACGGTGTTGTTCCATTAACAGATTTAAGTTCTGTTTATGATTCAAACATCACAGATAATTCAATTGTAAAACCATCTGTTCAGTATAGATTTGATGGGATGAAATGGGATGAAACAACAATAGATATGGATGGTGTTGCTGCTTTCCTCAAAAATAATATTGCTGGCAAAGAAGTTAGTGCTCTTACTCCATCTTATACTGGATTAACAGAGTAAATAAAATTATAACAAAATAAAAAATTAATAAAATCAAGGAGAAAATAATGAAAGTTACTTTTAAAGACGAAGCAGGATTAAAAGCTCTTTATGGGCAAGATCTTCAAGAAGATTTCGCGTGGTTTCTAGGTGAAATCGCAGGGAAAGAGTATAAAGTAAATGATTTCTATGTGAACAATGGGAAAAAATATTTTAAAATCAGCACAGCTGAAGTAGGAACTGATGGTGGTTTCAATACAAATAGTTCTTTTGAACATTTTGCTTTCACTGATGATGCATGTGATAAAGTAGATTTCGAAGGTGAAACTTATTGGGTGTGTGGAGATTGTAGTACAATCGTTAACCCAGCAAAACAAAAAGAGCAATTCAAAGTAAAACTTTACTCTGAAGTAGGAATCGCTGATTCTTCTTGTCCTCTTTGCTTTGTAAAATCATTTAGAGAAGTAAAATAATTCTATTGATTAAATAATTTAGAAAGGGAAATCCCTTTCTAAATTTCTTTTGTGTATTCAAAAAACGGTTTTTAAAAACAAACTATATAATATATAAGCATAAATTGAGTTATGCTTCTCTATAAAAAATAAGCAGTAGAGGATATAATATGGACTTAAGTACTTTTAATTCAATTCTAACTGGAATTAATGATTATATTAAGAATATAATTGAAGTGTTCAGTAATGAATCAAAAGAAATTGAAATTGAACACGAAGGGAAAGAATATAAATTAAAATCATTAGGTAAAGTAAAAGAAGAATTATCTTTAGAAAATCAAAAGCTTTTTGAAAAAGAAAGATATAATTATGAAAAATATAAAAATAAATTTTTCTTTTTTTATGAAACTCCTATTTTAAATAATGGTTTTGAGTATTCTTATGATTCAAAAAATAAAAAATTTAATTTAAAAATTCCTTTGAATGGAATTGCTAAATTTTTAGAAAAAGTAATCCAAGTTGATGAAACTTATAATATAGAAATTCCTTTTGATAAATACAATGATGAATTTGGTAGAAAATTTTTATATTTAACTGAAGATAATGAATTGGTTGTTTCTGATAAACCTTTTAAAATAGGGCTAGATGAACGATTTAATTTAATTGAAAAGCATGTAAATGAATTTAGTGCTTCCGGTGTAATATATTCTCATGATAATGATTCAGAAGTATATAAATTAGTGGATTATAATCACGATACTTATTGGAGCAGAGAATTTAAGGATGATGAGGAGAGAATTGATATAATTTATGAATTTAGGGCTCCTCAAAAAATCACATCTTACAACATGACTGCATTTGGAGGAGAAAATTTTCCTAAGTCATGGTTTTTCTATGGTTCTCATGATAAAACAGAGTGGCACAATATTGACGTAAAATTCAATGAATCAGCAAATGATTACGATACTAAAAAATACATTACTGCAAATAATATTTATTTTAAATACTATAAATTTACATTTTTTAAACATATAGATAATGATGATAAAGAAACAATTCCCGAGCAAATCAAATATGATATATTAATGTATTATCTAGATCAAAAAATTAATGATGAAAACTCAGATTTTTATTGGGAAACAAGTGATCATGATATATTAGTCGACGCAAACATGTTACTTGAACAAAATCTTTCAGATGATTTTTCATTAGAAGATGGAGAAATTAATCAAAGTATAATTGAAATATCAAGTTTAGAATTATTTAATTCAAACGGAATTGTATTGTCTCCTTTATCTTACGAAACTTATCTCCAAAATGAGTATATTGACTATTCAAAGAATACTCAAGAATTAATCAAAACAACGGAAAGTGTAGTGTTTATTGGAGAAATAATTTCATTAGGAAATGATTTATTAACAATAGATCAACCATTAGGAAAAACAGAAGTATATAGTTATTTTGAAAAAATTGAACATAGAATAAATGAGAAATCATGGGTAATTATCTCTAATCCATTTAAAGATGAATATTTAAACATTGAAGTATTTGTATCTCCAACTGAATCAGGAATGTATGCAGAAGATGCAAATAAATATTTTAGGGTAATTAGAAGTAGAGATAATTTATATTTTATTTTACATAATGACATATATAAAAGGCAATTGGGGCCAATGTATATGCAAGTAATATTAAGGAGAAGTGTATGAGTTTAGGACATTTTAAATCATTAAGTTTAAAAATTGATAATGTAAAAAGATTTTTAACAGAGAGAATGGATAGTTTAGAAAAGAGATATTTTTCTTTACAAAAAGAAAAAGCAGATCTCCAAACAGAAATAGAAGCAAGATTAATGAAAAAAATTAATTCAAAATTTGAAACATTAGAATCAAAAATTATTTCTAAATCTGGAAAATTAACTCAAAAGATTAACGATCGTTTTTCGGAGTTAAATAAAGAGATTAGTTTAGTAGAATCAAAAATTGAGCTTTTATCTAATGATAAAGAAAAAGAAAATACAAAAAAAGAAATTGATTCTTTAAAATATGAAATAAAAGAATTAAGAGAGTCTATCAACGAAATAACAAATATGTTCTACTAAAGGGAATAAAATGAAAGCTAAAAAAATTATAAAAAAAGAAGATTTTAGTAAATACCATTCGTTCTCAGTAGAACAATTATATTCATATAAAACATATCCTCGAATAAATACATTTAATTATCTTAAACATGAATTTTATATTTATTGTTATTTAAATCCATTTGTATCATATATAGATCATGATGAATTATTAATGATTGATTTAAATAATCCTTCTGGAATTTTGCATCAGTTTTTCGCTTATGAACCTATTTATATAGGAAAAGCTGCAAATAGAACTAGTTACCGAATGAATCAACATCTAAATGATTTTCTAAAAAATAATAAAACATCATATAATGATATTAAATCAAAAGTATTTTCTGAAATACAAAGCAATTTTTCAAAAGCTTTACCAGGACAACCAAAAAATTGGAAAGAATATAAAGATAATTTTATTATTGTATTAGAATCATTTGAAGACGAAAGAAGTTTAGCTCAAAGAGAAATTGAGTTAATAGGGAAGATCGGTTGTTTAAAAAATGGCACTGGTCCTTTAGTAAACAAAATTGTATCTTATAATCAATTACAATTTAAAAACGCAACATATTATAAAAAATAAGGAGAAAATAATGGATAGATTTGATACTCAAAAAAAATACTATTTCCAAACATTGAGATTTCAAGATGAAGAAGGCAATGAAAAAGAAATAGAAATAAATTTTGAAAAAATAGGTTATCTTAAAGTTATAGAAGAAGATTCTAGAGAGATTAAACTTGCTTTAACTTATAGAAAAAAAGCATCAATAAAAGAATATACTTTTTCACTAAGATTACCTGAAGAAGGCAATGAGAGATTTAAGAGGTTAGCTAAGTTTGGTCTTTATAGATTGGAAAACTATATTATTAATATCAATAATATAGTTTTTGCCGATCACGAGACTGACAAAAATAAATCAAAGATTGTTTTTTATTTTGTGGATGGACAACATCTTCAAGTAAATACAACGAAGCCTCGTTGGGAAGCGTGGAGAAATACTAGAATGTAATAAAGGAGCAATGCTCCTTTATTTTTTTGTGTTTTTAAAAAAACAATCAAAAATAGATTTATTGAGAATAATATCAACTTAATCCATTTTCGATTGTTTTTCTTATATTAAAAATGATGATTTTTGATTAAATTTTATTCTTGCAAAAACAATCCATTTTAGATTACATTGATATTATTAATATTCAAAGCAATCCAAAATGGATCAAAAATTTTTTTATAGAGTTTTTTGAGGTATTTGGATT
>Ga0256828_1001040_pt1 | contig 17827 bp, 17 predicted proteins | sample CV88metaG_FD_185993 | JGI IMG/M metagenome (GOLD analysis project Ga0256828, IMG submission 185993) | Hydrothermal vent microbial communities from East Pacific Rise, Pacific Ocean - CV88 | ecosystem: Environmental > Aquatic > Marine > Hydrothermal vents | place: Pacific Ocean: East Pacific Rise...
TTGATTTTGATGCAGAAGCTGAAAAATATCTTTCTGGAAATACAAAAGAAGCTAAAATTATTAGATTCCAATGGGATTTCTTAGCAAAAGATTTTATGGTAATGGCATTTTTCTTAACATTCTTCTTTTATTTGGTATTTTATCATTTTGAATTTGCAATGGATCCTGTTAACTTTGATCCTGCTGATGGACTTAAAACTCCTCCACATATTTACCCTGAATGGTATTTCTTATGGTCATATGAAATTTTAAGACCATTTAGTAAAGATATTGGATTGATGGCATTTGGTTTTGCTCAAGTTATTTTTGTATTACTTCCATTCTTAGATAGAAGTCCAAATGCAATTCCAGCACACAAAAGAGGAATATTCTTTGTATGGTTCTGGTTATTATTAATAGATATGATTATTTTATCTGTTATGGGGAAAGTACCTCCTGTTGAACCATTTGGAACAGTTGGGTTGTATGCAGCACTTACATTTATAGGATTATGGATATTATTACCAATAATTACTAAAATGGAATCAAAAAAATAAGGGGAATATGATGAGAGAAATAAAAATATTAATAATAGTTATATTCTTTACGCTTGTAACATATTATGGTGTTGAGCCTTATGCACATTCACAGATGCATAAGCATGTAGAAAGTGAAAATTTTGAATATAAAAATTTACCAGAAATAGAAAAAGGTGATGTAACAAAAGGTAAAGATCTTGTTATGTCAAATTGTACAGCTTGTCATGCTATAAAAGTTGAAAATATGCCAGCACCAATGGATGCAGTAACATCAGCTGCAACTTATGGAGTAAATCCACCAGATTTAAGTAATGTTGGATCAATTATGGATGAAAAATATCTTGCAGCATTTATTGCAGATCCTGCAACAGCTAGTCATGTAGCACATAAGTTTACACCAGAAAGTGGAAGATCACATCCAATGCCAGCATATAATTGGATGCCAAAAGAAGATATTACAAATATGGTTGCATATTTGAAATCTATTGCTAAACCAATTGATGAAATTACTCCAAAAGAAGCATTTACAACTGCTTGTGGTAGATGTCATGCTGCTAGATATGATGGTAAAGTTTTTGGTACAAAATGGACACAAATTGGTCAAAAACCAAAATTCAAATATGATAAAGATTCTTTAGCATTTGATATTAAAGTATTAGAGTATCAAGATCATCTAAAAAAATATATGGGTAAATTACCACCAGATTTATCTATTATTATTAGAGCAAGAAGTGAGCATTTCTTAAAAACTTTTGTAGAAGATCCTCAAAGAGTATTAAAAGGAACAGCAATGCCAGCTGTTGGACTTAGTGAAGAAGGTTTTGAAAAAGTTATGCAACATTTAGAAAATATTGGAGATCCTAGTAAACCAGCTAGAGATTCATTAGGAGTTTATTTCTTAATTTATATGGCATTCTTTACATTATTTGCTGTATTATGGAAAAAATCTGTTTGGAAAAAATTACATTAAGGATTGAATATGAAAAAAATATTAATAACGTTAGCGACAAGTGCAGTTTTTGCACTTGCGTCTAACAATACAACAACAGTAAGTGCTACAATGTCGCTTATGAATCAAGGGATGGAAAAAATTCATCAAGGTTTTATGTTAAATCAAAAACAATTAATCCTTGATGGTATCAATATGACACAAAGTGCAAATGCTATTTTTAAAACAGTTGATGTAAAAACTTTTATTCCAAATAATAATAAAGTTCAAGTAACAAAAAATATTAATACAAATGTTACAAACGATCTTACACAACTTAAAAAAGATGTACAAGGTGGTCATTATTCTGATGCAACTAAAACTTATGGTAAAGTTTTAAATGATTGTATGTCTTGTCATACAATTATAAGAGGTTGGTAAGTTTAATTAACCTTATTGAGTGAGTTGGTTGTAAATATCTTTGATATTTGCACCACTCATTTTTGCAATTAGTTTTGCTTTTTGTTTAGGTGGTAATTTTAAATCTTTTATATCTTCTATAGTTAGATTTACCCCTTTTGAACTAGATTCTTTTTTATTAATTATAACTACCCATTCACCCCGTGTATCTATAGTGTCGAGTTGTTTTATAATATCTTTTATTTTACCTTTTAATATAGTTTGATGTAGTTTTGTTAATTCTTTTGCTAAAAAAATCTCTTTATTTTTATCTATATTATTTATCTCATTTAATAATTGTATAATTCTATGTGGTGCTTCATATAATATAGTTATAAATTGTGAATTCATAATTTCGTATAAAGGTGTTTTACGATTGATTGATTTATGAGGTAAAAATCCATAAAAAGTAAATTCTTTGTTATCAAATCCACTCATAGCATAAGCTGTCAAGAGTGCATTGGCACCAGGCAATACATCATAAGGGATATTGTTATTTATACAACATTGTACAAGTTTTGCCCCAGGATCACTTACACAAGGCATACCTGCATCACTTAGATAAGCTACATTATTGTTTTTGTATATATCTTGAAATTGTTCAGATAGGTATTGTTCTTCATTGTGTGAATGAACACTATAGAATTGTTTATTTAGATTAATATTTTGATTTAATTTTTCGTTTAGTAGATTTATAAGTTTTTTTGTAACTCTTGTATCTTCACACAAGATAATAGAAGCATCATTTAGAGTTTGGATTGCTCTAAATGATATATCTTGAATATTCCCTATAGGTGTGGGAATAAAATTTAGCATAATTGTATGCTTATTTTTTTGCGTATTTTGCGTTGAATTTTTCGATTCTTCCCGCAGCATCAACAATTTTTTGTTCACCTGTGAAGAATGGATGACACATATTACAAATATCTATTCTCATAGTTTCAACATTTGATTTTGTTTCAAATGTATTTCCACAAGCACATGTAACAGTACAAGTTTTGTAATCTGGATGTATATCTTTTTTCATCTTTGTTCCTTTTTTAATTTTTGTGAAAGGTCAAGTCTATATGTTGCCCTTCATGATAACCTTCATCTAGTTATAAAAGTGTGGGATTTTACCTAAAATAGACTTAAGAGTTACTAAATACAAATTTTTGTATAATAAACGATATTTATTATAAGGGTGGTATATGTTTGATATTATTAATCAAAGCAGTACAAGGATAAAAACAGGTTTAGTTTTGATATGTGGGTTATTATTAATAGGTTTTATTGATTCTTTTTCTTTAACCTGGCTTTTTTTAGGTTTTACTATGATGATTGCTTTGTATGAGGCATTAAATCTATTTAAAATTGATGATAGTAATATCTATATTTATGGTTTATTAATATGGTTAGTTGCATATTTTTATCCAAATCCACAAGATTTGGTATTTGTAGTAGGTGTGATTTTTGGTTCAATTTTAGCTTATACAAAAAATTTAGATAAAAAATTATTTTTACCACTTATGTACCCTATAGCTTCATATTTATTTCTTTTGGATTTATATATTTCTTATGGTATGAAAGTTTTATTATGGTTACTTGTAATTGTTGCTGGGGCAGATATAGGGGCTTATTTTGTAGGAAAAAGTAAAGGTAAAACCTCTTTTTGCCCAACATCGCCAAATAAAACTTTAGAGGGTGTTGCAGGTGGTATTATAACAGCAGCGATTTTAGGTATGATTTTTGCACCAAATATTATAGGAAGTTTTAGTGCTTTGATTATCTCATTATTTGTTGCAACAGCTTCTGTATTTGGAGATTTATTTGAAAGTTATCTTAAAAGAGAAGCAGGTGTAAAAGATAGTGGAGATATATTACCTGGGCATGGTGGGGTATTAGATAGAACAGATGGTTATTTGTTTGGTTCTATTATTATGTTGGTATTGATTAGGTTGTTTATTTGATAGTATTAGGTTCTACAGGTTCTATAGGGGTTAATACCCTTATAATTGCAAAAAAATTTCATCTTGATATTGAGGTTTTGGTTGCAGGGTACAATATAACACTTTTGAATCAACAATTAAAACAATTTTCCCCAAAACTTGTGATTATAGCTTCAAAAGACGATATAGATAAAGTGAATCATCCAAATGTTAAGTATGGTAATCAAGCTATTTTAGATGCTATAGAAAATAGTAAATCAAATTTGGTAGTAAATGCTTTTGTTGGATTTTTAGGACTTGCACCTACACTTAAAGCTATACAGTGTAATAAAAGAGTAGCATTGGCTAATAAAGAAAGTTTAGTTGTTGCTGGACAATTTATCGATAGATCATTTATCACTCCAATTGATAGTGAGCATTTTGGGCTGTGGTATTTATTGGATGATAAAAAAACAATGGATAGTTTAATTATTACAGCAAGTGGAGGTAGTTTTAGAGATTATCCACTTGACCAATTAAAAAATGTGACAGTAAAAGAGGCATTAAATCATCCAAATTGGTCAATGGGTAATAAAATCACTATTGATAGTGCAACTATGACAAATAAACTTTTTGAACTTATAGAAGCTAGATGGTTATTTGGTACTAAAAAATGTGATGCAATTATAGAACCAAAATCTATGATTCATGCTTTTGTGAATTTTAAAGATGGAAGTACAACAGCTCATTTTGCAAATGTATCTATGCAGCTTCCTATTGCTTATGCTTTAATGGGCAAAGTGGATCAAGAGATATTATCACAGGTTGATTTATTAAAAATACAAAATTTGGAATTTAAACAAATAGATCCACAAAGATATCCTATATGGGAATTAAAAGATGATATTTTGGATAATGATAATTTAGGTGTAGTTTTAAATAGTGCAAATGAAGTTGCTGTTGAACAGTTTTTACAACAAAATATATCTTTTTTGGAAATATCACACATTGTGAAACAAACTATTAATAAATTTCATAATATAAAAATAAATAATATAGAGGATATTTTTATGATAAATGATGAAATTAGAAGATATACTTTATCAAATATTAACTAAAAGGATTTTTTATTGTTTTATTGGTTTTATAGACATTTAGATATAAATATTTTTCAATATATTTCTGTTCGTGCTGGATTAGGATTTTTTATAGCGTTTTTTCTTACAATATATATGATGCCAAAATTTATTAAATGGGCAAAAAATAAAAAAGCTAGTCAACCTATTTATAATTTGGCTCCAGATTCTCATCAACAAAAAACAGGAACACCTACTATGGGTGGAGTTGTATTTGTGGCTACAACATTAATTGCTACTATTTTAACTGCAAAATTGAATAATCCATATATTGTAGGTGCAATGTTAACAATTGGATTATTTTCACTTATAGGGATAAAAGATGATTTAAGTAAAATAACAAATAGTAAAAATGATGCAGGGTTAACTCCAAAAATAAAAATGTTATTTCAAATTATAGCATCTTTAAGTGGTGTTGCTATGTTATTTTATGCAAATCATACTACTACTTTGTTTGTTCCTTTTTATAAATATGCTCTTTTTGATATGGGATTTTACGCTATTGTTTTTTGGATTATTGTTATGGTTGCTGCATCTAATGCTGTAAATTTAACAGATGGACTTGATGGACTTGCAACAGTACCATCAATAATATCATTTTTTACATTATCGCTTATTGTGTATATTACAGGCCATGCTATTATTAGTGGATATTTATTGTTACCAAATATAAAAATAGCTGGAGAATTATCTATTGTGGGAGCTTCTTTTAGTGGTGCATTAATAGCATTTTTATGGTTTAATTCACACCCTGCACAAATTTTCATGGGAGATAGTGGATCTTTGGCTATTGGTGGTTTTATGGGATATATGTCAATAGTAGCAAAAAGTGAAGTATTACTTGTAATTATTGGATTTTTATTTGTTTTTGAAACTGTATCTGTTATATTGCAAGTTGGTTCTTTTAAGCTTCGTCAAAAACGGATTTTTTTGATGGCACCTATCCATCATCATTTTGAGCAAAAAGGGTGGCATGAAAATAAAGTGATTATACGATTTTGGATTATAGCATTTATGTCAAATTTATTGGCATTATTAAGTTTAAAATTGAGATAAATTATGGCAAATAAAAAAGTTCTTATTTTACATGGTTGGGGTGGTAGTGATTTTCCACATTGGCAATCATATTTAGCAATGGATTTAATTCAAAATAATTATACAGTATCGTTTCCTCAATTACCAAATATATTTCAACCAAATTTATCGGATTGGTTAAAATATCTTAAAACAGAAATGGAGCATTTTCAACCAGATATTGTGGTTTGTCATTCATTGGCAAATATTTTATGGTTTCATTATCTTGTCAAATATGATATAAAACCTATTGAAAAACTTATGTTAGTATCACCTGTATCTCCAAAGTGTGATATATCAGAAATTTCAACTTTTTTTCCATATAATGTACCAAATGATTTAAAAGCTAATAAACATATTATAGTATCTAGTGATAATGATCCTTATATTAGTGTAGATGAGTTATTTAATTTAAAAGATATATTAGGAACATCATTGAAGATTATTGAAAATGGTGGTCACCTTAATAGTGAATCTGGATATGGTAAGCTTAAATGTGCCTATGATTGGATAATTTCATGATATTAAGTATAGAATCAAGTTGTGATGATAGTTCTATAGCTATTACAAAAATAGATACAAAAGAGTTGTTATTTCATAAAAAAATATCTCAAGAGGTAGATCATAGTATTTATGGTGGTGTTGTACCAGAACTTGCAGCTAGATTACATATAGAAGCATTACCTAAAATATTGGAAGAATGTGAACAATATTTATTAGATATTAAAGCTATTGCAGTAACAACAGCACCAGGATTAAGTGTTACATTAACAGAGGGTGTTATGATGGCAAAAGCAATTAGTATAGCATTGCAATTACCATTGATTGCTGTTAATCATCTAAAAGGGCATATATATTCTTTGTTTATAGAAAAAGAGGAACAGCTACCTTGTACTATTTTATTAGTTTCTGGTGGACATACACAAATAATAGAAGCAAATAGTTTAAATGATATGCAAATTGTAGGACAAACAAGTGATGATAGTTTTGGAGAAAGTTTTGATAAAGTTGCCAAAATGTTAAATCTTGGTTATCCAGGTGGTCCAATTATTCAACAATATGCTTTAGAAGGTAATCCCCTTAGTTATGACTTTCCTATACCATTGCGACAATCTCCAAATATTCAATATAGTTTTAGTGGTTTGAAAAATGCAGTAAGAGTAGCTATTTTAAAAGAACAAGAGATACAAAATGGTTCATTACCAAAAAATATAGTTTGTAATATATCTGCAAGTTTTCAAAAGACTGCTGTTGATCATATTATAATGAAATTAAAAAAATATTTTAAACTAAATCCACCTAAACGGTTTGCTATAGTAGGTGGTGCAAGTGCAAATTTATATTTAAGAGAACAAGTTTTGCAACTTTGTAATACATACGATGCAAATTTATTATTAGCCCCTTTAGAATTTTGTAGTGATAATGCTGCGATGATTGGTAGAGTTGCAATAGAACAGTATCATAAAAAAGAGTTTGTTGATTTTAATAATCTTGATGTAAAAAGTAGATTAAATAATTTTTAAGAATAGCAAGAAAATTGACCTACATCAAAATAATCCCAAATCAAAAATGGTATTATAACTATAAATTATTAGAAAAGGTGTAATTATGAAACTATTAACTAAAATAGCAATTAGCACTGGTTTAGTATTAACTTTGGGTGCCACAAGTGCAAGTGCTGCATTTTATACAGTACAAAAAGGGGATACTTTAAATAAAATCGTTAAACAATTGGGATTTCAGTCTATTCAAGCAGCTGGAATTACTTCTGTACCTTCAGGAAATTTAAGTAAAATTTATCCAGGAGATATGATTGAATACACTGCAAAACATAAAAAAAGAAAAAGAAGATTTCATAAAAAAGTTGTATCAAAAAAAGCTAAAGATGGAAAAACAGTAAAAAAAATAAAATTTTGTTTTAAAGACGCAAAAGATATTCACTATAGAGCATCACAAAGATGTAAATAATTTTTGTATTCCTGATTTTCAGGAATACATTGTGTTGTTGTGATTAATTTGCTTGAAATGTCATAGTTATTTTACCATAAATTTTATGGCTGTATTCAAGCTTTAATGTATTATTTATATCTTTTTTAAATGATACAATGTAATATTTTGCTTGAGGATTTTTCAGAGGAATATGATCCCATAGAGGATTTAAACTATTGAGTTCTTCTATTTTGTCTGTAGTTTTACCATTAAGTGTAAGTATGTAATTTTTGTTATTTAAGTATTTGTTTTCTTCATCGTTATTGTCATCTACTATATAAATACCAACTAAAAAGTTTTGATACTTATTGTCCCATTTTTGAGGATTTAATATATTGAGATATGTAGCATTTAAAATCGCTTTAGTTTCAAATGAATTTACTATATCATCAACTTTTGTATCTTCTAAACCTTTTTCATAAACTGTATCTCCACCAAAAACACTTAATGCTGATTTAGTAGAACAACCACTAAACATAAATATTGCCACTAAAAGTATATATATTGATTTTACCATTTTTTTATCCATAATATTATTCCTTAAATCGGTATTATATAATAATTTTGATAAAATACCAAAATGAAAAATTATAAAAGATTAGCAGTGGCCTTTACGGGTCCTTCAAACAGTGGTAAAACAACTTTGATTGTTAAGGTTGCAAATATTTTGCAAGATCGTGGATATAAAGTATCTATTGTAAAGCATGATCCAAAAGATAAAGCAATATTTGACAAAGAGGGTAAAGATAGTTTTAAATTTTCACAAACAGGTGCAGATGTAGCTGTGGTAAGTCCATATAAAACAACATATTTTAAAAAATCAACATCTACTATAGATCAACTTATAGAGATTTTTCAAGATTTTGATTTTTTACTTGTGGAAGGATTGAAAACTTTACCATTACCAAGAATTTGTGTAAGTCGTGGTAAACTTGATGAAAATTATTTTGAAGTTAGTGATACATTGGCTATAGATGATACAATATCTAAAGATACTATACCATCAAATATGGATATATTGGATTTGAATAATCCTGAACAAATAGTATCATGGATAGAACAAAACGGGAAAAAGGTGTAAAATGACAGAGATAATAGAAGCTATAAAAAAAGCTACATTGGAGATTGAACAGATTATTATTACAGGAGATACAGCAAAAAGTGATAATCAAAACAGTACAGGGGATACACAATTAAAATTGGATATAGCATCTGATGTTGTGATTGAAAATGAGTTTAAAAAAATCTCAAGTGTAAAACAAATTGTAAGTGAAGAGCAAGAAAATATTGTTGATATAAATCCAGATGGAGAATATCTTATTGCATATGATCCACTTGATGGAAGTAGTTTAGTAGATGTGGATCTTTCTGTTGGTTCTATTTATGGAATATATAAAAATGAATTTACAGGAGCAAATATTATAGCTGCTGTTTATGTTGTATTTGGTCCAAGAGTTGAAATGGTTATTGCAGATGGTCAAAGTGTAAAAATGTATAGATTACAAAATGAGCAATTTGTATATGTTCAGGATATTTCTTTGGATGAAAAAGGTAAATTAATGGCACCAGGCAGTACACAATCTTGTTGGTATGATTATCATAAAGCTATGATTGATGATTTTTTTGCGACAGGGTATAGATTGAGATATAGTGGTGGTATGGTTCCTGATTTGCATCAAATTCTTTTAAAAGGTGGTGGATTATTTTCATATCCTGGAACAACAGATAAACCAAAAGGTAAATTAAGACAATTATTTGAAGTCTTCCCTTTTGCTTTTATATATCAAAATGCTAATGGTTATGCAATAGATGGTTTTGATGATGTGTTAAAAGTACAAACTACACATATCCATGATACTACACCATGTTTTTTTGGATCTAAATATGAAATTAATATAGTTAAAGAGGTTTATAGCCATAATGTCAACAAATAAACCACTTGATAAGTGGGAAGAGGCACTTGAACAGCAAGTGAAAATTTTACAAGAGTGTCAATTGAAATATAATGTAAAAAGTTGTAGCAAATGTGATATGTTTTTAAAATGTCCTACACGAAAACAATATATCAAAGCTGTGTATGAATCTATGAATAAAGGTGTTAGTGGAGGCTTTGAGTTTTAATAACTTAAAGTATATAATTGGAACAATTTTTATGTTTAAAAGCAAGTGCAGGTAGTGGTAAAACATTTGCACTTACTGTTAGATATATATCTTTATTATTACAAGATGTAGATGTAACATCAATATTAACTTTAACTTTTACCAATAAAGCAGCCCTTGAGATGAGTCAAAGGATATACAATACTTTGAATAGCTTGGGTGATGATAAAGATATTTTAGAACAAATATCAAAAAATATAGTATTATCTCAAGAGGATATTGTAGCCCAAAAAGATAAACTTCTGCAAAAATTTATTACAAGTGAATTATCAATATATACAATAGATAAATTTATCAATAAAATTTTAAGAGAATTTGGGGGTTATATCAATCTAAGTGATGATTTTATTATAGGTAATGATGATGAAGATCTTATGTTGTATAAATTTCTTTTGAGTTTGGAATCTGTAGAATTTGAACATCTTGTAAATTTTTCAAATAGTTATGATAAAAAACTTGATGATATTGTAAAATTATTTAAAATTTTGGATATTAAAAATGAGATATACACAGTAGAACAATTTGATACATCTTTGATTGGTTTGGTTTCTACAACTATTTTAGAAGCAGCATCCAAAATAAAACAATATGTTATAAAATCAAATTTAAGTGATAGTGGAAAAAAATCTGTTGATTTTGATGATATAGAAACCCTTTTGGATAAAGGTAAAACTTGGCTTACAAAAGATAGTTTGTCTGGATTTAGTTTATTTAAAAAAGATAAGAATATAGATAGTTTAGATGATTATTTTAATATTATCAAAGAAAATTTGCCATTTTATTTTAAATTAAAACAACAATCTATGTTAAATATGTTGTTTACAATATTTAATAATTTTAAAACTTTTCGTTTAGATTATAAAAATAAAAAAAATCAATTTGAATTTTCAGATATTACAAATTTTGTATATCAATTAATGCAAAAACATATAGATAAAGATTTTTTATATTTTCGTCTTGATACTAGATTTAATCATATGCTAATAGATGAGTTCCAAGATACTTCTGTATTGCAATATAAAATTTTAGAACCATTAATAAAAGAGATTTTATCTGGTTCAAATGAGGTTTATAAAACATTTTTTTATGTTGGAGATATAAAACAGTCAATTTACCGTTTTAGAGGTGGGAATAAAGAACTATTTGATTTTATTTTAAAACAATATCCACAAATATCATTAGAAATTTTAGAAACAAATTATAGATCTAGTAAAAATATAATTAATTTTGTTAATAACACTTTTAATAACTTATTGGATTATGAATATTATAATCAAAAAATAGCAAAGAATATAGATGGTTATGTGGAGATATTGCCATTTGATACCGAAAAAGATGAGGTGTTTCTTGATATAAAAAATAAACTTGTAGAGTTGATTAAACAAGGGATTGACCCTAATAATATTGCTATATTGACATATACCAATAAAGATGTACAAGAGTTGTATCAATATTTAAGTAAATCTCTACCCGATATTAAATTGGTAACTGAACTTAGTGCCAAATTAATAAATCAACCAAATATAAGTGCTGTGATAAACTATATAAAATATATTTATTTTAAAGAGGATATATACAAAGTAAATTTCAATGCTCTTATGGGATATAATCTTGATAATAATCTACAGTATAATTATGATTTGACACTTATAACACCGTACGAATTAGTCTATAATATAGCATTTGCTTATAATATCATTGATGATAATATGATTAAATTTTTAGAATTGGTTTTGAGTTATACAACTATAGTTGATTTTATATATGAAATAGATATTGATGATACAACAATGATAAACAAAGAAAAAATAGGATTGCAGATTTTGACTATTTATAAATCTAAAGGATTAGAATTTGATACTATATTATTATTAGATAGAGTTCGTCGAAAAAATTATGATAAATCTTTGTTGTTATTTGAATACAATAATATTGAATTGTCTAATATTTATTATAAAATGAAATATAGGGATAAATTTGATTCGCAATATATCAATGCTTTGGAAAATGAAAAAAAACTTATAAGATCAGATGACTTAAATGTATTATATGTAGCATTTACACGAGCAAAACATAATTTAATAATATTTAAAAAAGAGGAAAAAAGTGTTTTTGATATATTAAATTTACAAACAAATTATATGGTTGGTCAATTATATATTATAAATAAACCAAATATTGATATAGATATAACAAAAGCTGTATATATACCTATTGATTTGGGGGTACAAGATATTGTAAAAGTAGATAATGTTGAAGATAAAGATAATATCAAAGCTAGATTTTTTGGTATTGCTACACATTATTGTTTAGAGATGATGAGTGCTTTTAATCTTGATGCGTTGAATTATAATATAAAATTACTAGAATCAAAATTTGGATATATATTAAATAATGATGATATTGCACAGATTTATCATCGTATAAAATTATTAATTGAAAATCCTATATTTATAAAATTATTAGAACATAGTTCTTATACAAAAGAGCAGGAGCTAAGTTTTAATAATGAAATAAAAATTATAGATTTATTGATTCAAACCGATTCTAAGTTTATTATAGTAGATTATAAAACATCAAAGAAGAATACTCAAAGCCATATTAAGCAAGTTAATTATTATAAACAAGCTATATTAAAACTAATCCCAAATAAAAAAGTTGATGGATATTTGGTATATTTATTAGAAAATAATATTGAAATAATTAAGATATAAACTACTTCCAATAGGATTTATTGGAAGTAGTTAAGAAGAATTAGATCTTACCGTCTAAATGATCAGCTAATCTTTGAAGTTTTGCTTTATAAGAATCTAAATCAAAATCTTTAACTCTAGCAACACCATCTTCAACTGCTGCTTGAGCAACAGCACTTGCTACATATACAAGAACTCTTCTATCAAAAGGAGATGGGATGATATATTCTGGACCAAATTCCATAGTATCTCTACCATGAGCTGCTTTTACATGTGCAGGAACTTCTTCTTTTGCTAAAGAAGCTAATGCTTTTGAAGCTGCCATTTTCATATTTTCTGTAATTTTTGTAGCTCTTACATCTAAAGCACCTCTAAAAATTTGAGGGAAACCAAGAACATTGTTTACTTGATTTGGAAAATCACTTCGTCCTGTTCCTATAATAATATCAGGTCTTGCTTCTTTTGCAAGTGGTGGTTTAATCTCTGGATTTGGATTTGCACAAGCAAATATAATAGGAGAATTGTCTGTCATAGATTTTACCATATCTTGAGAAATTAAATCTGCACCACTAAGACCTAAAATCATATCTGCACCTTTACAAGCATCTTCTAGTGTTCTATCATCTGTTTCAAATGCAAATTGTTGTTTATATTTATTTAAGTCATTTCTACCACTATGAATAACACCTTTTGAATCTAACATAGTGATATTTTTAACTCCAAGTGCTTTATACATATTTGCACAAGCAATACCAGATGCACCTGCACCAATTACTACAACTTTAAGATCTTCAGCTGGTTTACCACTCATTTCTAATACATTGATAAGTCCTGCAGTTGTAATAACTGCTGTTCCGTGTTGATCATCATGAAAAACAGGTACATTACAAATCTCTTTTAGTCTTTCTTCAATTTCAAAACATCTTGGAGCTGAAATATCTTCAAGGTTTACTCCACCAAAACTATCTGCCATAGCAGCAACGATTTTAATAATCTCTTCTGTATCTTTTGTATTTAATTCAATATCAATTGCATCTACATTTGCAAATGATTTAAAAAGTACACCTTTTCCTTCCATAACAGGTTTACCTGCTAAATGACCTATATCACCAAGACCAAGTACTGCTGTTCCATCTGTTACAACTGCTACTAGGTTACCTTTATTTGTGTATTCATATGCTTTATCTTGATCTTTTTCAATTTCAAGACAAGGGTATGCTACACCTGGAGAATAAGCCATAGATAATTCATCTTCTGTATTACATGGTTTTGTTAGTAATGTAGCTGTTTTACCAGCTGTATCAAATTCACCTTGCGCTCTGTGGTATTCTAGTGATGCTTCTTCAAAGTTTTCGTTTGCCATTTTATATCCTTTAGTTTATAGTAATTTATTATTGTAAAAAGCTGAGATTAAATTCAACTTATGGCAAATATTCTAGCAGAACTTTTTGTAAAAATCTATAAAAATAAAAAAATAAAAAATAAAAATTTAAAAAAGTGTCATTATTGTAGCATTTGGTAATTTAAGAGTATAAAGAATAATTATTCTTTATACTCTTAGGAGGTGTAATATTTAGTGTAAGAAGTGTCTTGTTCCTGTAAAGTATAAACTCATACCATATTCATTGGCAGCATCTATTACTTCATTATCTCTTATACTTCCACCTGGTTCTATTACACAAGCAACACCAGCTTTTGCAGCTTCATCAATAGAATCTCTAAATGGAAAAAATGCTTCACTAGCTAATGCACATCCTGTAATATCTATCCCTAAATCTTCAGCTTTTCTAAGTGCTGCTTTTGCAGCGTCCACTCGGCTTGTCATACCCATACCAACAGCTACCATTGCAGAATTTTTAACATAAACTACACAGTTTGATTTTGTTAAACTTGCAACTTTGTAAGCTATTTCCATATCTTTTAGTTCTTGTTCTGTAGCTTCTTTTGTAGTTTTTACTTGAGCATTTATAATCTCTTTATCTTGAACTTTATCACTATTTTGATAAACAAATCCACCATCAACTATTTTGAAATTAAATTCATCATTAGCAAGTTCAAGTTTTTTAGTTCCTTGAGAAAATAGTTTTATCCTTTTTTTAGTGCTTAATTCTTCAAGCGCTTCATCAGTAAAATCAGCTGCATATACAACTTCAAGAAAAATTTCATTCATTTTTGTTGCTAATTCTAAATCTACAATACCATTTACAGCTACTACGCCACCAAAAGCAGAAATTGGATCACATCTTAGAGCTTCTATATAAGACTCTAAAAGTGTATCTTTTATAGCAAATCCACAAGGATTACCGTGTTTTACAATACAAACTGCATTAGCAGTTCCAAAAGCTGATGCAATTTTTGCAGCACCACTAATATCTCCGATATTATTAAAACTTGGTTCCCCTTTTAAGATATTGAAATTATCTGTAAAATGGTTATCAAATTGGTATAATGCACCTTTTTGGTGTGGGTTTTCTCCATATCTTGTATCAAACACTTTGTTTCCAACGATAAATTGTTTAGCACCAAATCCACCGTTGAATCTTTTGTTCATATAATTTGCTATCATAGAATCATAAGCTGCTGTATGTTCGTAAGCTTTTATCATTAAATCTCTTCTAAATTCTACTGTGTTATTGTCATTTTTAAGTCTATTTAAAACTTCATCATAATCAACCACATCAGTTACTATTATTACACTATCAAAATTTTTTGCAGCAGATCTAACCATTGCAGGACCACCGATATCAATATTTTCAATAATTTGTTCAAAATCATCAGTTGATTCAATAGTAGCTTTAAATGGATATAAATTTACACACACTAAATCAATACCTTCAACTCCAAGTTGTGCAGCTTGGTCTAAGTGAGATTGTTTATCTCTTCTATGTAAAATACCACCATGAATATATGGATTTAGAGTTTTTACTCTACCTTCAAAACATTCAGGAAATTTTGTAACTTCATCTATTTCAATTGCTTTTATTCCTGCTTCTTTTAGCTTTTTATATGTTCCACCTGTAGAAATTATCTCATATCCTAAAGACTCTAACTCTTTTGCAAAACTCTCAACACCACTTTTATCACTAACACTTATTAATGCTCTCAATTTTTTTCCTTTATAAATCTTGTTCAATAACTTCTTGAAGTTTATTAAAATATATATCTTTTACTTTATCCATATTTTTATATAGTCCATTAATAGACAATACATTTCCACCTGTTTTACCTACAGGTATATAGCTAATATTAATCTCTTGAGCCAAATCATTAAATGCTTGAATATTTTCAGGTTTTATCTCTACAATAGCTCTGCTTAATGATTCACTAAAAATATCTTTTTCATGCTCAAATGCAATATCAACATTACAACCCATATCCCCTAAAGCACACATTTTAGCAATAGCAATAGCAATTCCACCTACATTTACATCTTTTGCTGCTTCGAGTAATCCTTGTTTATTTGCTTCAATAATAATATTCCATAATCTTAATTCATAATCAAAATCAATTTCAGGATGTGTACCTGCTACTTGACCTTCTATCTCCTTGAGGTATAAGCTTCCACCAAATTCACTATACGATTCACCAACTATACATATATAGTTACCTTCTTGTTTAAAATGTGATGTTAATACATTATTCATATCATCATTTACCCCAACAGTTGCAATAGCTGGTGTTGGATATACACCTACACCATTGGTTTCGTTATATAATGATACATTTCCACCAACAACAGGTGTTTCCAATGCTTTACAAGCTTCTTTAATACCTTCACAAGCTTCTTTAAATTGCCACATAACTTCTGGATTTTCTGGGTTTCCAAAATTTAAACAATCTGTAATAGCAAGTGGACGAGAACCTGTCATAGCTACATTTCTTCCTGCTTCCATAACAGCTGCTGCTGCACCTTTTTTTGGATCTATATAACAAAATCTTGTATTACAATCTGCACTCATAGCAAGAGCTTTACCTGTTTCTTTTACTCTTATAACTGAACCATCTAAAGTTCCTGGACCTTTTACTGTATTTGTTTGTACCATAGAATCGTATTGGTTATAGATAAATGATTTATCAACTACTTCTAGACTATTCCATAATTGATCAAAAATATCTGTAGTGCTTAATTCTTTTTTCATAGATATTTTTTCTATATTTTCTAAATAAGCAGGTTTCGCAACAGGTCTATCCAAAATAGGTGCCTCTTCACTAAGTGGCTGGATTGGTATATCTGCACATTTTTCTCCATGCCAATATAACTCCATATTTCCTGTGTCAGTTACCTCTCCGATAACTGCAACAGAAAGTTCCCATTTTTCAAAAATATCAATTATTTGTTGTTCGCACCCTTTTTTAGCACATATAAGCATTCTTTCTTGTGATTCACTAAGCATAAAATCATATGGTGTCATACCATCTTCTCTTGCAGGAACTTTATCTAAATGCATAATCATACCAGATCCACTTCGTCCAGCCATTTCAAAAGATGATGAAGTAAGTCCAGCAGCACCCATATCTTGAATACCTATAATTAAATCCTCTTTAAATAGTTCTAAACAAGCTTCAAGAAGAAGTTTTTCAGTAAATGGATCTCCTACTTGAACTGTAGGTCTTTTACTTTCGCTATCTTCATCAAAAGCAGCACTAGACATAACAGCTCCACCTAATCCATCTCGTCCTGTTTTACTTCCTACATACATAACAGGGTTTCCAACACCTTCTGCTAGTCCTAAAAATATCTCATCAGATTTTGCAATACCTAGAGTAAAAGCGTTTACTAGGTTATTCCCTGCATAACAATCTTCAAAACCTGTTTGACCTCCAATAGTAGGAACTCCCATACAGTTACCATATCCTCCTATTCCTTCAACTACACCTCGAAGTAAAAATCTGTGTTTTTTGGCAACTTCACTATCTCCATCAATATTAGCAAATTGGATTAAATTCATATTTGCAACAGGTC
>Ga0256828_1001041_pt1 | contig 17801 bp, 12 predicted proteins | sample CV88metaG_FD_185993 | JGI IMG/M metagenome (GOLD analysis project Ga0256828, IMG submission 185993) | Hydrothermal vent microbial communities from East Pacific Rise, Pacific Ocean - CV88 | ecosystem: Environmental > Aquatic > Marine > Hydrothermal vents | place: Pacific Ocean: East Pacific Rise...
GATAGGTGGTGATGCCTACAAACCTGATGATGTTTTAAAATCTCGTAAAGGTGATACTATAGAGGTGCGAAATACTGATGCTGAAGGGCGTTTAGTACTTGCTGATGTTCTTGACTATGCACAAGAAAAAACAAATCCTGATTATCTTTTTGACTTTGCTACACTTACAGGTGCATGTATGGTAGCACTTGGTCAATACACTACAGGTGTTATGGGACATTCAAGTAAACTCAAACATGATCTTGGAAAAGCTTCTAAAAAAGCAGGTGAGCTTACAGCGACACTTCCATTTAACAATCATCTAAAAAAACAACTCAAAAGTGAAATAGCAGATATTTGTAATATCTCAAGTAAACCTTATGGTGGAGCTATCACAGCTGGACTTTTCTTAGATAATTTTATTAAAGAGGAAAATAAAGAAAAATGGTTACATTTTGACATAGCAGGAAGTGCTTATACTGAGAGTCCATGGGATGTAAATGTTTATGGTGCTACAGGTGCTGGTGTGCGTTTTATGACACAGTTTTTACAAAATGTAAAATAAATATTTTTAAAGATAGTCTTACTTTAAAGACTATCTTCTTATCATAATACTAAAATGGTTTTTTCATACCTTGATGCATACCTTGCCCTCTAAAACCCATTTTTGGATAAGTAACAAATAACCATGATGCAATGCTTTCAATTTCTTGAGGTGTTACATTACCTTTTTGTGATGGCATAAGACCAAAATGAGCAACTTTTTGTTTCATACATACAGCTTTTTCCTTACTCGGATTTTGTACATAATCAACTATAAATTTTATACTATCTTCTTTAGCTGGATAACTCATTTTTACATGTCTCATAACACCATTAATAGGGGGTGCTATCATTGTTGCTCTATCTGTTGGCACTGTTTTCATATGACACATAACACACTTTGCATCAAAAAGAGACGCTCCCTCATTTTGTGATGCAAAAAGTGTGAAAGTAACACCTAAAATTCCTAGTAATATAATTGACTTCATATCTTTCCTTTCTCTCATTTTTTACATTCTAACATAGCTACATTAAAGGAGTGTTAACACTCCTTAATCTCTTCGTTTCTTCCCTTTTCCTAAATCATCATACTTTAAAAAAGAGCGTAAATCTTTTTGCATCACTTCATCAAGTCCATCCCAAATAGATTTTTTTTTCATATAGCGTACAGGATTCTCTTTTTTCGATTTTTTTATATCTCGTATAAGGTAATGATAACGCACCAGTTTTTTTGTGTACTCACTGATAAAAAACCAATTTTTTATGATCTGATACGACATCTCTTCATGATCGGTAAAACTCCATTCATTAAAAACATAATCCTCTTCATCTTTTTTATAAGCAACAAAAGGCTTACCTATATCATGAAGCAAACCAGCAATAAGCATCCTATACTCTTTATATTTAAAAATATAGTACACAACACGGAGAGTATGTACTAAAACACCATGTTGATGCCATTTGTTTTGTGTAAAAAAGAGTGAATCTAAAAAAGGTTTTGAAAATATTGAGTTTATTTTTTGCATAAGTATATTTTAACAAAAAAATTCTATTTTTAGTTTTTATTTAAAAGATAAGCGTTATAATAAATTACTTTAAAGAAAAAAGGTCGAACTATGAAACTTGAAACAAATTTAGTCGATATACATACACAAACAATTTATCCCGTAGCATTGACGCTTAAAGGAAATAGAATTGAGCGTATTGAAAAAATAGAAAAAAAATGTGCTACTTACATTTTACCTGGCTTTATTGATGCGCACATCCATATAGAGAGTTCTATGCTCATCCCTAGTGAGTTTGCCAAAATTGCTCTTACTCATGGTAGCGTGGCAACAGTAAGTGATCCCCATGAAATAGCTAATGTTTTAGGTATAAAAGGGGTTGATTTTATGATAAACAATGCCAAAGAGAGTGATTTTAAATTTTACTTTGGTGCTTCACCTTGTGTTCCAGCCACCCCTTTTGAAACAAGTGGTGCAACACTCTCTCCACAAGAGATAGAGACACTCTTACAAAGGGAAGATATTTACTACCTTAGTGAAGTGATGAATTTTCCAGGGGTTATCAATGATGATGCAGATATGCTTGAAAAAATTGCTCTTGCTAAAAAATATAACAAACCCATAGATGGACATGCTCCAGCACTAAGTGGAGATGGTTTACAAAAGTATATCGACGCTGGTGTACAAACAGATCATGAAGCCTTTAGCTATGAGGAAGCAAAAGAGAAACTCCAACGAGGGATGAAGATACAGATTCGCCAAGGGAGTGCCGCAAAAAATTATGAAGCACTCCACCCTCTCATAGATGAATACTATGAAAATCTTATGTTTTGTAGTGATGACAAACACCCAAATGACTTGGTAAAAGGGCATATTAATGAACTTGTCAAACAAGCACTTCGCGATGGACACGAACTTTTTAAAGTCTTACATGTAGCCTCACTCAATCCTGTAAAACATTATAATCTTGATGTGGGTCTGTTGCGTGAGGGTGATAAAGCAGATTTTATAGAGGTAGAAAATCTTGAAGATTTTACTCTCATTCGCTCTTTCATAGAGGGTAAAGTGGTTTTTGAAAATGGTAAGCCTCTTACGCCAACTATACAAGTAGAACATATCAATAATTTTCATACCAAACAAAAAACTTCTGAAGATTTTAGCTTACATGTAAAGTGCCAAGAGTATAGAGTGATAGATGCTATAAACTCCCAACTCATCACAAAAGAGGAGCATACACCACTCAAAATCGTAGAAAATGTGGTGCAACCTGATAGTGAAAAAGATATACTCATCATCAGTGTAACTAATCGTTATGCCAACACTCCCCCTGCTCTTTCCTTTGTTCATGGATTTCATCTAAGCCAAGGTGCTATCGCGTCAAGTGTTGCTCATGATTCCCATAACATCATCGCTGTTGGATGTGATGTCAAGAGTGTTACACAGGCAGTAAATGCCATCATCGCATCACAAGGGGGTGTTTGTGCTGTAGATGCAAAAGGAACACTCCACCACCTACCTCTCCCTATAGCTGGACTTATGAGTGATACTGATGGTTTTGAAGTAGCCAAAAAGTATGAAGCACTTGATCGTTTTGTAAAAGAGCAACTCCATAGCACACTTGATGCCCCTTTTATGACCCTTTCGTTTATGGCATTGCTTGTTATTCCAGATATAAAGCTCAGTGATAAAGGGCTTTTTGATGGTAATAGTTTTCATTTTATAGAGGAGTGTATCTTATGAAAATTTTACAAAGATTTGAATTAGAAAAAAACAACACAACCATAACAAAAGAGTTTATAGCAGGGATGACTACCTTTTTTGCTATGCTATATATCATCCCTGTAAATGCTAGTCTTATGAGCCATTCAGGAATGCCATTTGATGCTCTTGTAACAGCTACTGCACTGATGACCATCATAGCAACCCTTTTTAGTGGCTTATGGTCAAATACCCCTATCGCTATGAGTGTAGGTATGGGACTTAATGCCTACTTTACCTATGGTTTAGTTTTAGGTATGAAAATACCATGGCAAAGTGCTTTGGGTATCGTTTTTGTTTCTGGTATTTTATATCTACTCATAGCATTAACACCTGTAAGAGCATGGATTATAAACACTATTCCACTCGACATAAAACGCGCTACAAGTGCTGGTATAGGTGCCTTTATAGCCTTTATAGGGCTTAAAGAGATGGGGATTATTGTAAGTTCTCCTGCAACCCTTGTGACCCTTGGAGATTTGAGTAATCCAACCATCCTCTTAGGGATTTTTGGACTTTTGAGTGCCCTTGTTTTAAGTATGCTTAAAGTGAGAGCTGCCCTTATACTCTCTATAGTCATTACCACTTTAGTAGCATGGGTAAGTGGCATGAGTCCTATGGCTAAAGAGCTTATCTCTGCACCTGCTTCAGTCGCTCCGATAGCTTTTGAAATGGATATAGCTTCTGTTTTAAGCCTCTCTATGCTTCCACTCATTGTCACTTTTTTAGTAACAGATATTTTTGATACTATCGGTACACTTATAGGAGTTGGACTTCGTGCTAAACTTTTTAAAGATAACGATTCAAAAGCGTTACAAAAAACTATGGAGGCTGATGCTGGTGCAACTATTCTCAGTGGTCTTATGGGGGTTACGAGTACTACAGCGTTTATAGAGAGTTCAGCAGGTGTTGAAGAGGGTGGAAGAACAGGATTAACAGCAGTTTTTACTGCTCTCTTTTTTGTTTTACCCCTCTTTTTCCTTCCATTTTTTGAAGCAATACCATCTTTTGCTATCAACCCTATCATTGTTGTTGTAGGGAGCTATATGTTTAGTGAACTCAAATATATAGATTATGATGATAGTGCTACGAAATATGCAACATTTTTCATCGTTTTAATGATGCCACTCACCTACTCTATCACAAATGGTTTACTTATAGGTGCTTTCATTTATGTCATTATCAAACTGTTTCAAAAAGAGTGGAGTGTTTTAAAAAGTGCTATGGGGCTTATGGGGCTTCTTGCTATTGTTTTGTTTTTTATCTTGTGATGTATGCGTATGTAATTGTATCTCAAAACATTTTTCTTTAGAGGTACATAAAGAAACTGTACCACCATGGGCTTGTGCAATTTGTCTTGAAAGTACAAGTCCTAGTCCATTACCTTTGAGTTTACTACTTTTAAAAGCTTCAAAAAGTTCTTGTTTATTTTCTATAGGTACACCACTATCATAAATATAAAATGTGTGAAATTCTTTGGTTTGTTCATGTGTCATTCGAACTACACCAAATTCTTCATCATCCATTTCAATAGCATCGATAGCGTTTGTAATAAAATTTGTAAAAAGCATCTCTAATAAATCTTTATCACCCTCTAAAGTAAAATCCTTTTCAGGAAAAAGGAAAGTTATCTCTTTTGTATAACCATAATACCCTATCGCTGTATCTAAAGCTTCTTTAAGTTCATTCCAATGCAAAGTAGTTTTATGTGCTTCGACCCCTTTAGAAAACATCAATGTAGCTTTTATAATGCGTTCTATACGGTAAACTGATTTTTGAATCTCTTCAACAATAGGAATATTTTCAGGAATAACCCTTTTTTTTAAAGTAGAACTCATTAAAGAAATAGCCCCTATAGGATTACGAATTTCATGAGAAAGATGTGCTGCCATCTGTCCCATAGTTGCTAAATTTTCTTTGCGTTTTTGTTCCGTAATATCTGTTGCAGAAAACATCACCTTATCTTTATAGGTAGAACTTTTTATCAAAAAAGAACGCGTAAAGAATTTTACTTCGTAATCTTCTTTTTTATATTCTAACATTTTTACAAGTTCACCCAACTCTCGAGCATAAGAATTTTGTAAAAAAACATCCCCATCAGCACTCAGTATCCAAATTGCATTTGGTAAAAATTCAACAACTTTTTCAACGGTATCTTGAAGATGAACATAAGAAGCTTTGAGTTCATTAAACTCATTTTCAACTTTATAGGTTTGTTCTATAAGAAGATTAAGCTCCTCAGGTGTTATACTAGACATCTAAAGCAACCAAAATTTTATAAAGAGCGTAAGAATCATTACTACCAGCACTTTCACGAATAGAATGCATAGCATATGTTGGTAGTCCTATATCTATAGTATCTATACCTATACGTGTTGCTGTAATTGGACCTATAGTAGAACCACATCCCATATCGCTTCGTGTTACAAAATGTTGTACTTTTTCACCAATAGACTCTGCCGTTTGTAAAAACTTTGCAATGGTTATAGAGTTTGAAGCATAGCGTTGATTTGCATTAACTTTTACTACGACTCCTTGATTTATAAAAGGGGTATGATTAACATCATGTTTAGAAGGATAATTTGGATGAATAGCATGTGCATTATCAGCACTTACAAGGAGAGAACTCCTTACCATTTGTGTATAACTTTCAAAATCTGGGAAAATTCTTTTTAAAACACTTTCTAAAAAACTCCCCCCTGCACCACTTACACTCTCACTACCAACCTCTTCATGATCACTAGCTATAAAAAGCATAGCTTTAGTACTTTCTACACTACATAATGCTAACATCCCTACATAACATGAAAGTAAATTATCTAATCTTGCACTTGTTATGAAATCTTGATGTAAACCAACAAAAGAAGCTTTTTGTGTATCATAAAAACTAAGTTCGTGTGCATAGATTTTTTTTACATCTGTAACACCATTTTTTTCAAGTTGCCATTGTAAAAACATCTCAAAATCAAATGATTCACTTTGCGTCGTTACAATAGGAGTAATATCCGTTTGCTTATTTACTGTTCTATCTTTATTTGCTTTATCATCAAGATGAATAGCTAATGATGGTATGAAAGCAAGAGGTGTTTTCGTATCTATAAGTGCTGTTTTTAATACCCCTTTTTGATCTGAAAAACTCACCCTTCCAGCAAGAGAAAGATCTCTATCAAACCATGGATTAAGTAGTAAACCACCATAAGGTTCAACACCCAATTTTACTACACCATACTCTTTTATAACAGGATTTGGTTTTAGTTTTAAGGTAGGAGAATCTGTATGCGATCCCACCATTACATACTTACATGTAACTTTTGGATAAGTAAAAGCAACTATACTAGAATCATTGCGTGTTACAAAGTATTTTTGACCCTCCTCTAATGACCACTGTTCTTTTTCATCAAGAGGTATAAAACCTGCATTACGAAACATCATTGACATATTTTGTGTTGCATGAAATGGTGTTGGCGAAGCGTCTAAAAATCCTAAAAGTCCCTCATTAAAATCTTGTTTATCCATTTTATTTTTCTCCTCTATAATTTATATTTGTACTATATCAACAAAAGGATCACCATCAAGTGCCGTAATGAGTTGTGAACTTACCCTTATAGCCGATTCTATCACAACATTATGAAGTTTAGAAATAATGGTTACTTTTAATGGTCTATTTCCAGGATAATGTCGTATCAATGTATGCAATTTTTCAAGTTGCTGTATATCTTCACAAAGTCTTATCGCTAAATGTATAGGTTCAGGTGGCTTTTCTTGTACCTCTTTTTTCACTTTTTTTGTTTCTCTTTTTGCTTCTTTTAAGGTCATTAATCTTGTAACATTCAGTCTTGCACCAAAATCTGTATGCGTAATGCGTGCCTTCATAGCTACAGGTTCTTCTAAATCCATAGCTTCAAGCTGTTCTAGTTTATCTGAAAAAAGCATAATCTCCATATTTCCATGAAAATCCATAAGATTAACAATCCCAAACTGATTTCCTTTTTTGGAAATTTTATGTGTAATCTCTTCTATTTTACCGATAAAAATAGCATAAGAACCATCTTTAATATTTTCAAGTTCTGAAGAAAGCGTGTAGTTTAACTGATCTAACTCTTCACGGAAACTATCCATTGGATGTCCAGATACATAAAAACCTAAAGTCTCTTTCTCAAATTCTAAAATCTCTTTAAGTTCATACTCTTCAGAATTTATAAGTTCAAGTTTTACTGTTGTAATTTCTGCATCATCACCAAAAAGACTTCCAAAGGCATTTTTTTTCGCTTCACTTGCTTTTTTTGCAGTCTCAACAATAAGTTCAACCTGATCAAGTAAAGCTTTACGGGAGTATCCATATCTATCAAATCCTCCCGCTTTGATGATAGATTCTATCACTCGCTTATTTACTTTTGATGGTTCTATACGATTGACAAAATCTTCTAAGGAAACATAGTCACCATTTTCTTCTCTTTCTTCAAGCATAGCATGAATAGCTGCTTCACCTACCCCTTTTATACCACCTAATCCAAAGAGAATAATCTCCTTTTCATCTTTTGTAATGGCTGAAAATTCTAACTGTGAATCACAAATATCAGGCGGAGCAAGTTCTATACCCATCCGTTTAACTTCATCTATATAGCGAACAACTTTTTCAGTATTATCTTTATCACTTGTAAGTAATGCTGCCATAAATTCATTTGGATAGTAAGTCTTAAGCCATGCTGTTTGGAAAGTAACCATGGCATAAGCTGCGGAATGCGACTTATTAAAACCATAACCAGCAAATTTTTCAATAAGATCAAAAAGTTCTGAAGCTGTTTTGTAATCAAGCCCTTGCTTCTGCGCACCTTCAGAAAACTCTTTATTATATTTTAACATCTCATCTACTTTTTTCTTACCCATAGCACGACGAACGATATCTGCTCCACCAAGACTAAAACCACCTATGGTTTGTACAATTTGCATAACTTGTTCTTGATAAACAATCACCCCATAAGTAGGTTTTAAAATCTCTTCAAGAGCAGGAAAAACATAAGTAATTTCTTGACGACCATGCTTTCTTTCTATAAAGTCATCAAGCATTCCCGACTCCATAGGGCCAGGTCTATAAAGTGCTAGTACCGCAATGAGATCTTCAAAATTTGATGGTTTTAAACGACGATTTAGATCTTGCATACCAGAAGATTCTACCTGAAACATCCCTACTGTATCACCTGTTTGAATGACATCATATACTTTAGCATCATTTTCATCTATTTGATGCCAATCTACATCTTTATCGTAACGACGCTTAATGAGTTTTACTGCATTTTGAATAACATCTAATGTTTTTAGACCTAAAAAGTCAAATTTAATTAAATCAACATCTTCCATATAATTAAGTGAGTACTGTGTAACAAAAGTATCTTCACCACTTGGCTTATAAATAGGTGTTTTCTTCCATAACTCTTCATTACTAATAACAACACCAGCCGCATGCATACCTGAATTTCTTTTCAAACCCTCGAGCTTTTTAGCAAACTCCCAAACACGAGCGACCTGAGAATCATTTGCTATAAGCTCTTGAAGTTTTGGTTCTTTTTGAAATGCACCCTCTATAAACTTACCATTTTTAGTTTTACCATTAAGTGTAATGCCTAATTCATCAGGAATAAGTTTTGCCATTTTATCTGCTTGAGAAAGAGGCATATCAAGGACACGAGCAACATCACGAATAACACCTTTAGCTAACAATGAACCAAAAGTGATAATTTGTGCAACTTGATTACGACCATATTTTTTTACAACATAGTCTATAACTTCACCACGACGAGCTTGCATAAAGTCCATATCTATATCGGGCATACTTACCCTTTCTGGATTTAAAAAACGCTCAAAAAGTAAATCATATTTCATTGGATCTATATCTGTTATATCTAAAGAGTATGCAACCAAACTTCCAGCAGCACTACCTCGACCAGGACCCACTGCAACATCAATCCGTTTTGCCTCTTTAACAAAATCCCAGACAATCATCATATAACCAGGAAACTTCATAGAATTAATGATGTTCATCTCAAACTCTAAACGCTCTTTATACTCTTCATGGCGATCTTTTGGTACAATTTTTAAACGATTTTCAAGTCCCTCTTTACATTTATATATAAAATACTCTGCATCATTTTTATCTGCTGAACTCATCCATTTTTTTTTCTCTTCTTCTGTTGCATTCTTAGAAAGAGGTGCATCATCTTCGTTATTTATAGATAAACCCTCCTCTTGTGCATACTCTAGTGTAAATTTGAAGTTTGGAGGTGTTGGTGTTTTAACAATTGGTACAAAATCTTCACATTTATCTACTATCTCTTGTGTATGGTAGAGTGCCTCAGGAATATCTGCGAAAAGTCGTGCCATCTCTTGAGGACTTTTAATGTAAAATTCATGTACTGAATGACGCATACGGTTAGGATCATCATAGAGTTTATTCATCCCTATACACATAAAAGCTTCATGGTACTGAGCATCATTTGGATAAGTATAGTGCGTATCATTTGTTGCTATGATTTTAATACCTGTTTCTTGAGAAATTTTTAAAATCTGTTCGTCTATATAAAGTTGATCCCCTATCCCATGACGCATAATTTCAAGATAAAAATCATCTCCAAAGATATCTTGATATTCTTTAGCCACATCTAATGCACCATCATATCCTAAAGCACCATTTTTGACATTTCTTTCATTTTGTAAGTTAAGATGCCAATTCACTTCCCCTTGTAAGCATGCCGATGTACAAATAAGCCCCTCACTATGTTTTCTTAATTCATTCTTATTAATGCGTGGAAAATAGTAAAAACCTTCTATAAAAGCTTTTGAAGAGAGATACATCAAATTTTCATAACCAATCTTATTTTTAGCATATAAACATATATGAAAGCGTTGCTTTGTAGATTTATCATCAAGTGTTGTGCCATTATGGATATAACCTTCCATACCAATGATGGGCTTAAGCCCTGCACTTTTCATCTGTTTATAAAAATCTATCGCGCCAAACATATTGCCATGATCTGTCATAGCAACACTTGTCATACCAAGTTCTTTAACACGACTTACAAGATTCGAAAGTTTATTTGCACCGTCTAAAAGGGAGTATTCTGTATGAAGATGAAGGTGGGTAAAAGGTGGTTGTTTGCTCAATGGTGTCATCCTAAAAAGATATAATATTTTAGGAATTATAGTAGGTTTGTCCTATAAAACTATTTAAGGAAAAAACATATCCAAAAAAGGATATGTTTTTTAAACTATTTTAAAAGTTCGTTCCAAGCTTTTTCAATATTTTTAGTCAATTTTTTTGTAATCGACTTCACTTCATTCAAACTCTCAGGATTAATATGAATCGCTTCTAAAACTTTATCAACACTGCCATAGTGTTCCATGATTTTTTCAACTTTTTTCTTCCCTATACCCTCTACAGAAAGCAGAAAATTTTCCACTTCATCATAAGAAAATTTTATATCTTCTTTTGTAACGATAGGAGATTCATTTGATTCATCATCGTTTCTTTTTGGATGTGGTACACTTTTTGCCGATTTTCCACTCTTATTTTTAGCTGGATTCATTGAAGCAAGATTATCTTGATAATTCCATTTTTCACTTGGCCACTCTTCATCTTTACGCGGAGAAACAGCATAAACTTTATACTTTTTATCAAGTTTATGGATATAAACCTCTTTACCACCATAATTTTTCTTTTTCTTACCAAAATAAGCACCATCATAACTTGGTGAATAATTTCCAAAAGTTATATGTCTCATCGTTCGCAAAAGAGATGAATCAATTTTTCCTAACTCTTCCCAGTTAAACATAGGCATATTTGGCTTTTTAAAACGCCCATCACTTAAAAGCCACATCAAGTACTGCCCTATCCAGTCTCTTATATAAGGAAATGCTGCAAATGCTGTTGCACATTCTAAAATACGAACCTTCCCATCTTTCCCATAAGCAACATCACATGCCCAGTACTCAGCTTTTGCCGCTTTTGAAACTTTAACAGCTAAATCAAGTACAGATTTTGGAACATCCATATAATCCATACTTCCACCTTGAGAAGTATTTGTAAGCCATTCACCTTCAGGAGCACGACGCCAAAAAGCACATATAGGTTTATGACCGATAAGCATAACTCTAATATCTGCTTCCATAGGTACAAAATCTTGAAAATACATAGGATGATATTTCTTCTCTGCAAAAAGCTCTTTTGCTTCTTGATAATCATCTACTTTATGTACAAAATAACCACCATAATTAGATGGACCATAAGATTTTTTTACAATTTTAGGATATTTTGTCTTTTTTAAAAATTTATACGCATTTTCATGATTGTAATAAATATAAGTTTTTGGAATAGGTAAATCATACTTCCATGCAAAACGCGTTACATTTTCTTTCGATTTATTCGAAAACTGCGTATCTAATGATGGTATAAACCGAACATCTGGCAATTCTCTGGCAATTTCACGAAATGTTTCATAAGCAGTAGATGGGATGTTACCAATGAGAACATCAATCTTTTTTCTTTTTACCTCTTTGATAAATCTATCTTTATCATTCTTCCAATGATATGTCACTGTTTCAATTTTGTTTGGCCATCCTTTAAAATTTGAATAATCAAAAAATCTTAAAACATAATCCATATACAAAAAGCCAAGTTTTGGTAATTCTTTATTTGTAAGTCCCATACTACTCTTTCCTTTTATTTAAAATTATCTATAAGATAATTATAGTAAAGTTTACTTAATCTTTATATTTATATGCTTTTAAAATCAAAATAACCATAAAAATTTCCATTAATTTGTGTGTTGTCTATAAGATAATGTCTAAATTTTAAAAATAATTTTATATCTACTGGTGCTGGATTTTTCCAAAAACAATCCAGTGTTTTTTGATCACAAAGCCCTTTTATATCATAAATAGCAGTCCCTAAAACTTTTACAGGAGAATGATGATATAAAGCTTGTAAACCTACTGTTGAATTAATAGTTATAGTACCAAGAGTGGCATCTAAAAGTGTTGGTAAATGTAAGTCATAAATAACTATGAGTTTATCTAAAATTTTGTATTTTTTTCCAAGTTGTTCAATATACTTTTTATAATCTTTTCTACCTCTGTCCATAGGATGATGTTTTAAAACAAGATAAGTCTCATCATCACAATGTAAAGAAAACGACTTTATAGTTAATTCTATAAACTCTTCTATCGTTTGAAATTCAGAATGTACTTTAAGTTGAAAATCATTATAAGTTTGTATAGGTACAAAAAAATATTTTTTTTGTACAATACTTTCTAGTTCATCTTTTAGTATATATTTATACTTATATTTTCTATAAAAACTTTTTAAACCATAAAAAGCTTCTTTTAAAGGATTTAACTCTCTATGATGTTCATAATATGGATATTGTATTTTACCAATATATGCAAAAATATAATACAAAGCAGCACTCCATACCATTTTACTATGAGAAGGCCTTGTTGGTTTAATCTTCGTGTAAAGAAATTGTTCCTCATTAAGTAGATTATAAAAATGGGGATCTCGTGGAATTAAAGAAAAATTATTAACACCCCATTTTTCTAAAGTCACAAAATCTGGTCGAACATACCCTTCTTCAAAAACAAATACCTCAACATCCATTTTTTGTGCTTCTTTGATAAGAACACTTTGATAAAAACGACAATCTCCAAATAAAAATACTTTATCAATTTTATAGTTTTGTAAAAAATCTCTAATAAAAAATTTCCAATTTGAACGTGTATCTTTATATGCTATATAATTAGATTTATTTGCAAAAAGCCAATCACCTGCATTTAGACCTATTTTATGCGTATTAGCTCCTTGCATCTGCAAATAACTATCTAAACGCTTAAAAAAATCTCCCATAGGACCTTGAAGAAATAAAACATTTTTATTTTTAACACTTCCTACACTATTCACTTTTTAAAACCTTACTAAAAAATCCCATCACTAACTGTGCTTTTCTTGAAATCAAATTTCTTAAATTTATCAAAAATCTATATATTTTATCGTTATTATACTTAACTTTTAGTTGTTCTATCTTTTCTATGACAACCTCTACTTCACAAAACTGAGAATTTTCTGGATTCATATATCTAGGATAAAGTATATAAGTTGCAGCAATAAGTTCTGACAAAGTAAGCTTTCTTACCCTCTGTGGCATTACTTTTTCATCTATAGTCAATCCCCATCCTGCATAAAATGGTTTACCATAAGTATATACTTTTTTACCTCTAAGCAGTGCTTCAAATCCACTTAATGAAGTAATAGTATGAAGCTCATCGCATACCTCAAGTAATGAAGGTAAAGAGACTTCAGCTAACATCTCATGAGCATAAGATAAAACAATTTTCTTTTCTATATTACCTTTTCTGTTACCAGCTAAAACATCAGGATGTGGTTTATAAATGATATAACCATCTACTCTTTCATAAACTTTTTGTAAAAGTTCTAAATTACTCATACCATAGCCACCGTAAATAATGGAGGCATCATCTTCTACTTGCCCAACAACTAATATGATTTTTTTTTCTGTGTTAAAAGTAAGTTGCTTATCTTCATAAATATTATATTTTGAAAGTTTTTTTTCAACCAAATATTTTTGAATTTTTTTCGCTCTTGCTAAAAGGTTACTATCGAATTCATAGGTTTGTAAAATATATTCTAAGTCATTTTCTTGCCTTGGATCAAAATAGATTCCCCTACTATCAACAACTAATGAATATGCCTTAGTTAAATCACTACCAAGTGTTACAGAACGAATAAAACCATCTTCAACTCTATATACTTGCATACCATCTATTTGACAAAAAGAAACAAGATTTTCAAACTCTTTTTTACCCCAAATATATACCTTAGCCTCTGCATCTAGCCCTTTAGCTAAAGCATCTTCTAATGTTGTACAAAAATGGATGCTATTAGAATGAAGTGGTTTAAAAAAGTGTTTTATATGTTTTTGCTTCCATAAACTAAAACCAAAGAAATAAAGATTACCATCATTTTGTGCATATATATCTCTAAAACGCACTACAGTCTCTAATGTTTCTAGTAAAGTAGATTTTTTTTGTAAATATGGATTATAGTATTTACTATAAAGCATATAAGTTGATACGAAAATTTCTTCAACACTTAAAACACGCTTTCTTCTTCTACATGTAAGCTTATCATTTGTAATACCCCACCCTCCATAAAATGGCATTCCATAGAGATAAACTTCTAAACCTAGTAAAAGGGCTTCAAAACCCATCTGTGAAGTTTGTGTATAAACAGCATAAAACTGTTCTAGTAATACAAGAGGATTAATATTTTCTACAATGATTTTACAATGTTGTTTTGCAAAAGACACATCAATGTTAGACTCTTTTTTACCATATAGTACATCTGGATGTATTTTTAAGTAAAGTTCACTTTGAGGATGTGCTTTTTTTGCATCAAGTATCATTTGCTTTGTATCAAATTGATTTGCAAGACCATAGTGTAAGGACATATCACCTTGTGTTTGTGCAATTATAAGAATTTTTTTTGTATCATTCTTTAAATACATTGGAAGAGATAACAATCCATCGTTATACTTAGAAATTTTATGTTTTTGAATGTACTTTATAGCCTTTTTTGCAACTTCTAACTCTTCTTGTGTACACTGATGGGTGTTGAGTAGATGTTCAAGATAAGATGGTGTAGTTGCATCATAATAAATACCAAATTCATCTTCAACTCGACTAAAACTTTCCCATCCTATTACCCCTAAACCTATAGAACGAATAAACCCATCTTCATATAGAGTAAGATTTCCTCCAAAAGTTCGATAACACCATTGAGCAAGACGACCAGTTTTTTTTCGACCCCAACCACGAAAAAAATACTCTCTTTTCAAAAGAGTTAAAATATTTACCAAGTAAAAATTAGTCATTTTTTATAAACCTATAACTTCATATATCTCTTCTAAACGATGTTTCCAAGTATGAAACTCCAATATATGTTCACTTGCTCTTTTTAATTTTTCTTTTTCAATACCATTTTCTTTAAAAGAATCTAAAAGTGTTATAAGCTCTTCTTGATTTTTGACACTATAACAATAGTCATCAAATAATGTTGTAACAGATAAAGAGGGATTTGTTATACAAATTCTCCCACATGCAAGAATTTCTATAAGTCTTCTTGAAAACATTGTCGCTGAATCTGTAATGGTATTAACATTTAATGAAATCATATAATCATGATATACTTTAGCTGTTTCTTCATAAGTAATTTTCTTTTTTTCATATAAACATGGTAAGTTTGGATAACCATATATTTTTGCATTTCTATCAGAATTTCTATTATAAACATCTATATCTAAATCATTAGCACATAAAGTATGAAAAAACATATCTTGCCATTCTCTTCTCTTTGAATGAATATGATTACTATAGCTTCCAACAAAATTTGCTCGTTGTTCTACAATCTCAAAATCTTTAAAATAATGGATTTTAGGTTGTATCGCAAACATAAGTACATTAACAGGTACATTTAGCAATTCTTGATAAGAAGCTATGGCATTTTCATCTACAGTAAAAATATAATCAAATAAAATTGCACTCTCTATAAATCTTTCAAAATGAACACTGTCTTCTTTATTCCAAAAAACTGTTGGTATAGATAAATGCTGAGCATATTTTATTACTCTTTGTAAGACTTTATTGTTTCTTTTTGGGACATCAGGATAGGAAGCTATTTTATACTTCCATGATCCTTTATAGCCATTCCAAGCAGATTCTACAAACAAAAAATCTGGTTTAAAAAACTTTAAAATATACCAATAATTTAAAGGAGTGACATTATAAATCACAACACCATCTTCTAACGACAGACTATCCCTTGTTAAATCATCTGATACAAGTGCTATTTTAACCATGTAGGACCTACATCTTTTTGCGTAATTGGATGATTTTCATTTTCAATAAAAATTGGTTCTATATGAGAAAATAAAATACCATTTTTACTTTTTAAAGCAGGATCTATATATCTAGCAGTTTTTATAATATCTTGATTAAAAGTTTTATAAAGTACATTGTTTTTAAATGTATATTGAGGTTTTCCTCCATTATAAAGAAATGGTTTTTTTGTTTTGACAAAAAGATTATTTCTAATCTCGATATTTTGAGGCTTTATACTATAAAACCCTTTGTTATAATTTGCTCCACTATAAATTGCGTAGTTTGTATTTATAAATTTATTATGCTCTATCAAAATATTTTTTACAGGAAGATAACCATCTATAGCTTCTTTCTTTTTACTATTATTTAAAGATATAGCAGCTCTTACAGATGAAACTCCTACATTATAAAAATAATTATTAATAATTTTATGATTTTTCCCAATAACACGAATACCACCCATAAATGATTTATCTGTATTTATAAAATAATTATCTTTTACTAAACAGTTATCTCCATGTCTTAAAGAAAGTGTTCCTTTACAGTTTTTCAAAGTATTATGAATATAAGAATTGTCACCTGATTTATTTGAAATAACTTCTATCTCACCATCACAATGATAAAAATAGTTATTGGCTACTAATGTTTTTGAAGATTGTAAAGAAACTTTACTATTTCCAATTCGTATTGTTTCATAGCCATTTTTTTTACTTGCTTTTCTATATGAAAATTCATTATGATCAATTATATTATAGTTTGGTTGTTGATTTTTAGTTATCCAAACTTTTAAAGTAACACCTTTATTTTTCATATGTGTGAATTTACAATGATCAACTCTTTGATGTAAACCACTTACCATAACCCAATGATATTTTTCATCTAAATTTTTGCTATTAAAGTTATCTATAACAATATTAGTCAACCTACAATATTTGTATGTAAAATTAGAATGTCCTAATGCTATGAGTGGATTACTAGCAGGTTCACCATTTTTAAAAACTAAATCTTTAACAATTAAAAAATCTCCAAAAATTTGTAGTGATGATTTACCTGTAATAATTACTTTTGAAGGTGTTTCTGCTCTTAAAGTTATTGGTTTATCATATGTCCCATTAGCTTTAAAATTTATTTTAACATTTTTATAAACACCATTTTTAAATATTATCACATCACCTGGTTGAACAATTTTTTTATGCATAAGTATTTTATAGTCCCGTATATTACTCATAAAATACTCTTTTGCATCTACTATTGATATAATTAATATTAATAGCAGTATGCCTTTATTGAAATTCATTATATATCTCCTTGTATTGTTTAGAAACTTCTAACCAGTTTCTTTCTTTTTTTACCCATTCTTTTGCATTACTACCCAATATAATACGCTTTTGCTTTTCTCTATAAAGTTCCAAAATTTTCATTTTCAAGTCCTCGATAGAATTGGATTTACAAACTAAAGCTGTCTTCTCATTTTCAACCATCTCTAAAAGTGGTGCAACATCAGACACAATAATAGCTTTTTGCATAGCCATCGCCTCTAAAACTTTCAAAGGTGGTACATATCTACAAACC
>Ga0256828_1001042_pt1 | contig 17791 bp, 20 predicted proteins | sample CV88metaG_FD_185993 | JGI IMG/M metagenome (GOLD analysis project Ga0256828, IMG submission 185993) | Hydrothermal vent microbial communities from East Pacific Rise, Pacific Ocean - CV88 | ecosystem: Environmental > Aquatic > Marine > Hydrothermal vents | place: Pacific Ocean: East Pacific Rise...
AATGAATTTTTACTAAATTGATTATTTGTTTCTCTACTTGAATAAACAATATAATTTCCAAATGAAGTAACTTGAGTATTATTTTTTCCATGATAAACCATTCTATCTACACCATATTGACCAATTATCTTAGAAAATACATTTGCTTTTCCTAATCTATCTGATATAAATACAATAGATTTCTCATTATCAATAAAACTTGCTCCTACATCAATACCCTTATATCTTGTTAGCTTTTGTTTGTTTTTTGTATTTAAATCATATAAATAAATATCTGGCTGTCCTGTTGGTGCCATAGTTAATAATAATTTATTTGTTTTATAACTAACATCTGAACATACAAGCATCCCTTGAGAACTAATAATTTGTTTTGATTTAGATGTAAATAAATTTTGTTTTATCAATGTTGGAAAATCTCCTGAATAATTAGTATAATAAAAACTACTTTGTTCTTTATTTGCCCATTTAGGAAATAAGTTTAATCCTCCACGAACTACAACTTTTTGATAAGTAAGTGAATAATCAGAAACAACTACTTCACTTTTTCTAGAACTAGTATATCTTGAAAATATTACAAATCTTTCCATCCAATTTATTGATGGAGCTTTTATTGAATCATTTATATTAACTGCTATTTTATGAGATAAGAAAGGATATCTATTTGTATTTGAAATTATATATTTTTTATTCAATGTTGTTTCATTACTATTTAAATCTACTAGTTTACTTTGTATTGTTAAATTATTATTTGTTTTATTAACAATTTTTAGTAATAATAATAAATCTGATTTTTCTTTTAAACTAGCAAAATTTAAGTTAGAAATATCATCTATCATAATGTTGTTATTTTTTATTTTAAAATGACAAGATACCTCTAAATCTTTTTGTATTGTTTTTTTTATCTTATTAATAAGCTTTACATCTAATGAATTATTAACAACAACTACAGATATAGTTGGAATTACAGTATTCTTTCTTACAATATCCAATTCTGCATCTATAGCAAATAAGTATTGTTGTATTAGTATTATTGATATTATTAATTTTTTATACATTTTGGTCCTTTATTTAAATATCTTCACTTTTAAAATTAATTAAAATTGTTTTTTGTTTATTATCTTTTGCAACAGGATATTTAATATCTCTTTGCTCTTTTAAAAATTTAACTAGTAAATTATCTATTTCTATAATTTTACTGTATTTTATTATATTAAAATTAAAATTACCTTTGTTGTCAATAGTTACATAAACTTTAACTAAATAATCATCATCAGTATATATTGGATTTTCATACCATCTATTTAATATTAATTCTTTTATCTTTGAAAAATAATTATCTTCTTTTTCATCACCACTTTTATTATTTATATTTTTCACAGAAGCCTTATTTACATTTTTAAGCTTTGAAATTTTTATATTATTATTTTTAGTATTGGTAGTAGATTTTGATTTAAATCTACCTTTTTTTGTATCTGTTTTAGTATTTAACAATTCTTTTTTAGTAAATTTATTTGAATCAACTTTAACTTTTGCAAATAATGATTTTAAATTTGTCTTGGTTTTATTATTATTTGATGCTTTATTTATTTTATTTTTGAGAACTTTTTTATTTTTAGATGTTTTTTCTTTTATAATTGATTTATCATCACTTGTTATTAAATTAATTTGTACAAATGTTTCTTTTTTCTTAATATTATATTTTTTAGCTTTTGGTTCTTTTAAATACAATAAAATTAATAATATTAGTAATACATAAACACTTATAGCAATTATAAAAGATATAAGCTTATTATATTTTTCATCCATCAGTTATTAATGATACCTTATAAAATCCAGCTTCTTTTGCTGTTTTTAATAAATATATTACCTTTTCATATGCTAAATTTTTATCTGCTCTTATATGAATTGGAGTATCTTTATTTATACCTTGAGCAAATAAATTAAAATTGTCTGCAAATGTATCATAAGAGTATTTATCTTTATTTATATAAACAATACCTTTTTCGTTAATAGAGATATTTATTTTTTTAATATTTTGAATTTGCTTAGAATGACTACCTGCTGGTAAATTTATATTTTCTTCATATTCTATTACTGGAGCTGTTACCATAAGTATTGCAAGTAATACTAGCATTACATCAACTAATGGAGTAATATTTAAATCTGGTTTTTCATCATAGTTAAACATACTATACTCTAGAGATTATAATATTAATTTGAGACTTTAAATATGTATTTAGTGTATATACTTTTCGTAAAATAAGTTGATGAAATGAATATGCGAATATAGCAACAAATATACCTGCTGCTGTTGCCACAAGTGCTTCAGATATAACTGGTGCTATTACTGAAAAACTAACTTTTGATGTAGTTGAAAATGCTGCAAATGATTCTAAAATACCTACAACTGTTCCAAATAAACCAATAAATGGTGCTGTTGAAGATACTATAGATAGAATAGATAAGCCTGAACTAGCTTCTCTTACTAAAGAAATTTCACTAACTTCTAAAAGCTCTTTAGTAATAGGATTGCTACTTATTGTATTTGGTATAATATTTAAATCTGAAATTTTTGATTCACCTAATAATAATGAATCTAAATTATTTTTTTCTGTAGTTATACTTGAGTTCAAACTAATAATTTTATAGATAAAAACCCAAAATATAAGTATAAAATAGATTGATAATAACATTAAAACACTTATTGTTAGTATATTACTAGTTTGTAAATAATTTAATATTAAATCAATCATATTTTATCCATTATGCAAATGATGTTATTCTTGCTTCAACTGCTGCAATTGATACATCAGTATCTTTTACTGAATTTACTAATTCTTTTGCTGCTTCAATATTTTTAGCTATATCTGAATCATCTTTTGGATTAATACAAGCTGCTCTATCAATTAGTACATCAATAGATTTTTCATTAACTTTTACATGTCCCCAGTTAATAGCAATTGCATCAACTGAAGAATCTGTATTTGTTATTTCTATAACACCAACACTAAGTGTTGATACTAAAGATGAATGTGATGCAATAACACCAAATTCACCATCTATTCCTGGTAATACTACTGATTTTACATCATTTTCAAATATTAAACCGCTAGGTGTTACAATTGATAATTTAATTGTATTTTCCATTTTTAGCCTTTATTATTTTGCGTTCATTGCTTCGTATTTTGCAATTGCTTCATCCATTGATCCTACCATGTAGAATGCTTTTTCTGGCATATGATCATAAGAACCATCAATAATACCTTGGAATCCTTTAATTGTATCTGCTAATTCTACATATTTCCCTGGAGAACCAGTAAATACTTCAGCAACGAAGAATGGTTGAGATAAGAATTTTTCAACTTTTCTTGCTCTATCAACAACTAATTTATCTGCTTCACTTAATTCATCCATACCTAAAATAGCAATGATATCTTGTAAATCTTTGTATTTTTGTAATAATGTTTGAACTGCTCTTGCTGTATTATAATGTTCTTCACCTAAAACATCAACAGATAATATTCTTGAAGTTGAATCTAATGGATCAACAGCAGGATAAATACCTTTTTCAGCAATTTTTCTGTTAAGAACTGTAGTTGCATCTAAGTGAGCAAATACTGAAGCTGGAGCTGGATCAGTTAAATCATCTGCAGGTACATAAACAGCTTGAACTGAAGTAATTGAACCTTTTTTAGTTGATGTAATTCTTTCTTGTAAAGCACCCATTTCTCTTGCAAGTGTTGGTTGGTAACCAACTGCTGAAGGGATTCTTCCTAAAAGAGCTGACATTTCAGAACCTGATTGTGCAAATCTAAAGATATTATCAATAAACATTAATACATCAAGACCTTTAACATCTCTAAAGTACTCAGCCATTGTAAGACCAGTAAGTGCAATTCTATTTCTAGCACCTGGTGGTTCACTCATTTGTCCATAACACAGAGCAACTTTATCTAGTACATTTGAATCTTTCATCTCAAAGTATAAATCGTTTCCTTCTCTTGTTCTTTCACCAACACCAGCAAATACAGAATAACCATCATGTTTAAATGCAACATTGTGAATTAATTCCATAATAATAACTGTTTTACCAACACCAGCACCACCAAATAATCCTACTTTTCCACCTTTTGAATATGGAGCAAGTAAATCAACTACTTTAATACCTGTTTCAAACATTTCAGAAGATGTAGATTGATCTTCAAATGCAGGTGCTTCTCTATGAATTGACCATTTTTCAACATCAGCACTTAATGCTTCACCCTCATCAACTGGTTCACCAATAACATTGAAAATTCTTCCAAGTACTTCTTCTCCAACTGGAACTTTAATTGGTTCACCTGTTGCAACAACTTCATGACCTCTTGATAATCCTTCAGTCATATCCATTGCAATTGTTCTAACTCTACTGTCACCAATATGTGCAGCAACTTCTAGTACTAATCTTTCTTTAGTACCAGGTACTTCTATAGCGTCGTTGATTGCTGGAAGGTATCCATCAAATTCAACATCAACTACTGGTCCCATTATTTGAATAATTTTACCGTTCATTTATCTAATCCTTTTTTTATTTCATAGATTCAACACCAGAGATAATTTCAATTAGCTCTGTTGTAATCGCAGCTTGTCTAGCTTTGTTAAATTCTACTGTTAGTGAATCAACTCTTTCATTTGCATTATTAGTTGCAGCATCCATTGCTTGCATTCTAGCACTATGTTCTGCACTTAATGAATCAACAAGTGAGTAATACATATTAAATTCAACGAATTTAGAAGCAAGACCTTCTAATACTTCTTCTTCATTATCTTCTGGTTCAACATCAATTGCTGATGAACCTGTATCTTTATGTTCACTCATACTTATTGGTAATAAAGTGTTTGTTCTAAGTTCTTGTGTTAACATATTAACAAAACCATTATGAATAAGTATTACCTTATCAGTTTTTCCATTGTTAAAATCTTCATATGTTTTTACAATAAATTCACTTGCTTTTTCATATGAAGGAGCTGAACTTAATCCTAACTCTCTATTTAATAATTCTATCTCTTGGAAATTAAAGTAATCTATACCTTTTCTTCCAACAGCTCTAAGTCTTACTTCTGCACCTTTATTAATGTACTCTTCTCTTAATTTTATAACTTCTTTAATAGTAGCCATATTAAAACCACCACAAAGACCTTTATCAGCAGTTACAAATACTAAATCAACAGTTTTTACATTATTTATAGTTTTAAAAGCTCTACTTAAATCTTCATTATCTCCATGTATTGCAGATACTTTTGTAGCAATTTCATTAAGAACTTCATTTATTTTTGCAGAATATGCTCTTGCAGCATCAGCTAAAACTTGTGTTCTTCTTAATTTTGCTGAAGACACAAGCTTCATAGCTTTTGTTGTCTTCGCTGTACCTTTTACACTTTTAATTTGTCTTGAAATATCTTTTAAGTTAGCCATTGCTATTCCTTAGTTTGCTTTAAAAATAGTTTTAAACTCTTCTATTGCATTTTCAAGTGCTGTTTGAATTTCATCATCAACTTTATTTTTAGTTCTAATTCCTTCTAATATAGAAGAATGTTTACTTTCAATAAATGCATGGAATTCATTTTCAAATTTAACTACATCAGATGGTTCAATATCATCTATAAATCCATTTACACCTGCGTATAAAATAGAAACTTGTTTTTCCATAACTAGTGGTTTAGAAACACCTTGTTTAAGAAGTTCAACCATTCTTTGACCTCTTTCTAATTGAGCTCTAGTTGAAGCATCTAAATCAGAAGCAAATTGTGCAAATGATTCTAACTCTCTAAACTGTGCAAGGTCAAGTTTTAATGTACCTGCAACTTGTTTTGTAGCTTTAACTTGTGCAGCTCCACCAACTCTCGATACTGATAAACCAACATTAATAGCAGGTCTAATTCCTGAGTTAAATAGATCTGTTTCTAAGAAAATTTGACCATCAGTAATAGAAATAACATTTGTAGGAATATATGCAGCAACATCACCAGCTTGTGTTTCAACAATTGGTAAAGCAGTCATAGAACCACCACCATTAACATCTGATAATTTTGCAGCTCTTTCTAATAATCTTGAGTGTAAGTAAAATACATCACCTGGGTATGCTTCTCTACCTGGAGGTCTTCTTAATAATAAAGACATCTCTCTATATGCAACAGCATGTTTAGATAAATCATCATATACAATTAGTGCATGTTGACCATTATCTCTGTAGTATTCTGCAATTGTAACACCAGTATATGGAGCTAAAAATTGTAAAGCAGAAGATTCAGAAGCATTTGCTGTAACAATAGTAGTATATGACATTGCACCTGCAGCTTCCAAAGTATTTACAACATTTGCTATTGTAGATGCTTTTTGACCAATTGCAACATAAACACATTTTACATCTTGATCTTTTTGGTTAATAATTGCATCAATTGCAACTGAAGTTTTACCAGTTTGTCTATCACCAATAATAAGCTCTCTTTGACCTCTTCCGATTGGAACAAGCGCATCAACAGCTTTAATACCTGTAGATAATGGTTCATGTACTGATTTTCTAGCCATGATTCCAGGAGCTTTTTCTTCAACAAATCTTTTTTCTGTTGCTTCAATTGCACCTTTTCCATCTACTGGTTCACCTAATGCATTTACAACTCTACCTAAAGATGCTGGACCTACTGGAACTTCTAGTAATTCACCAAGTCTTTTACAAGAAGTACCTTCTCTTAGACCTTCACTTGAACCTAAAACAACGATACCAACTGAACTTTCTTCTAAGTTAGATGTTAAACCTCTTGCTCCATTTTCAAACTCAACTATTTCACCAGCCATAACATTGTTAAGACCATGAACCTTTGCAATACCATCAGCAAAAGATATAATCTTTCCTGTTTCATTGATATCAACATTTAATTCAAAATTATCAATTCTCTCTTTAATAATTGAACTGATTTCATCTGCTTGAATTTTTGTACTCATTCAAATTCTCCTTTTATAAATTAAGACTTTTCGTCTTTTCTAAACTGCTTGTAAAATATGTTCGATCATTTGAGATTTAAATATATTTTTTGCAAAACTTATTTCAACCCCAAGACCATCAATATTTACTTTTATACCATCATAGTCACATACATTATTAACTAACGATAACTTACAATCAAATTTTTTAGCAAAATCTGCTTCTAATTTTGATATATAATCATCATTTAATGCTTCGTTTGAATAAACAATACCTACATAAGTATTTGTTAATTTTGAAACTTCTGTGTCTAGTTCTTTTGAAATAGATGGAATAATATTTAATCTTTTATTTTCACTTAGTAATTTAACTAAATTTATTAGTGTACTACTTGGTGTTTCTATAAAAGAATTAATCAAACTTACTTTTTCACTTGCTTTTGTATCTACAGATGAAATGATATTATTAAATTTTTCACTAGCATATGCTGTTGAAATTAATTTAAGGTCATCATTTATTTGTGATAGCTTATCAATATCACAATCTTTAACTAAAGCTTTTACATATTTTTTAGCTATTAAAATACTCATTATGCAACCTTCTTAAGTATAATATTTACTAAATCATCTTGTTTAATTGATATATTATCATCACTTAATAGCTCTTCTAATATCTCAGCAACAATTTGCTTTTTCATTTTTTTTGTTTCAATTTCTAATTTATTATCAAATAATGTTGATAAGTTTTCAATTTCTTTATCAAATGTATTGCTAATTTTTTCTTTTATAGCAGTAACATCAGCATTTGCATCATTTACTAACTCATTAGCAATTTTTTTAGAATTTTCTAACTCATCTTTAGCATCTTGAACTTTCTTTTTAGATTCTTCTAATGTTGATTGAACTTTGTCTAATTCAGCTTGAATAGATTTTGTTCTTTCAGCAAAAAATGACTTTAATTTATCTGCTAATAAATAATATATTATTGCAACAAAAATAACAAAGTTTACAGTTCTTTGTATAATATCAGTTTGAACATCATGTTCATTAGCTAATAAAGCTAATGGACTTAATGCCAAAATTATAAATAACATTTTCTTCATATTCATCGCCTACTTATATTGAATTTATCTTAGTATTTAATTGCTCTTTATAAGAAGGCAATTCATTTACTAAAGAATTCTTTAGAGAAGAAGCATTTGAAGCTAATTCTTCACTAAAAGCAACATATTTTGCTTCTAACTCAGATTTAAATTCATTTACTTTCTTAGTTCCTAAAGTTTTTGCTTCATCATAAGCACTTTGACGGATTGAAGAAGCTTCTTGTTTTGCATTAGCTATAATTTTTGATGCTTCATTATACATTTCGTCCACATTTGCAGCATTATTTTGTGCAAGTTCTAAATCTTTTTTAATAGATTCAGTTCTTTCATCCATATGCTTTAAAAGTGGAGTATAAAGACAAGAATTTAATCTTGCTAGTACAATCAAAAACACTATAGCTGAGCTAAGTAGCAATATTGGACTTATGTCTAACATTTAATTCTCCATATTAATTTTTACAGTTTAGAAATCTAAGCATAAGAATACCTAGATAAACTTATGCTGATTATAGCTAAAAATAATTTTAATGAAGATTAAGTATGTACATTTAAGAAAAATATTTTAAGATTTTTTTAATATCTTCTTGTGAGTTTATAGAAATATTGAAACTTTTATTAGTAATTTTAACATTTAAATCATTTTCTTTAAGCTTATTTGCAATGCTTTTTAAACTTTCAATATTAAAAGTATTATTATTTTTTTCTTTTAGATTATTTTTTTTATTTTTAAGATCTTTTATTAATTTTTCTGTTTCTCTAACACTTAATTTTTGACCTATTATTGTATCAATTACAGTTTTTTGTGTTTTTTCATCTAATGAAACAATTATTTTTGCATGACCTAAAGTTATCTTATCACTTGAAACCATTTGTTGTGCATAAACACTTAAATTTAAAAGTCTTAATATATTTGTAATTGATGATCTACTTTTATGAACCATATTAGCTAATTCATCATGTGTTATAGAATGTTCATTTAGAAGTGCAGCATATGAATATGCAATTTCTAATATATTTAAATCATCTCTTTGTATATTTTCAATTAATGCATATTCTCTTAATTTACTATCATCTATATCAATTATTGTAGCTTTTATAGTTGTAAGATTAGCTAGCTTACTAGCTCTTAGTCTTCTTTCTCCTGCTATTAATATATAGCTATCATCTCTTTTTGTAACAACTATAGGCTGTAATAATCCATGATCTTTAATTGACTTAGATAATTCTTCTAATTTTTCTTGATTAAAAATTTTTCTTGGTTGGTGTGGATTTATTTTTATAGATGATATATCAATTTCATTTGTATTGTTATTATTACTATCACCTATATTATCATCATAAGCTGATTCAATTTCACCTAATAATTCACCTAGTCCTCTTCCTAATGCCATAACAATTACCTCCTATTAATTCAACAATGAATCTGCTAAATTATTATATGCTTTTGTTCCAATTGCATTTGCATCATATAGCATAATTGGTTTTCCAAAACTTGGACTTTCTGCTAGCTTTACATTTCTTGGTATTACTACATAATTATCACTACTTGTTTTAAATAATTTAGATTCAAAGTGTTTTGCTAAATCTGCAAATACTTGTTTTGCTAAATTATTTTGTCCACTATACATTGTTGGTAAAAAACCTTTTATTTGTAAAGATCTATTTATTGTTTGTTTAACTAATTTTATAGTATTTAATAACTGAGCTAGACCTTCAAGAGCAAAAAATTCACACTGAATAGGAATAATAACAGAATTTGATGCACTAAGAGTATTTATAGTTATAGGTCCTAATGCTGGTGGAGAATCAATTAAGATATAATCATAATCATCTTTAATAGTATCTATACTTCTTTTTAAAACTAACTCTCTATCTTGTTTATTTTTATAAAATTCTTTTTCAATTCCAACAAGTCCAATATTTGATGGTGCTAATTTTAATGTTTCTATATCTGTTGTTAATATAATATCTTCTAAGCTTTTAGTACCAAGCATAACATGATAAATATTATATTCATATGTATCCCTATGGTATCCTAAAGAAGTAGTTGCATTTGCTTGTGGATCAGCATCAATTAATAATACTCTTTTTCCTTTTAATGCTAGTGCTGCACTTAGATTAACAGCTGTCGTAGTTTTACCTACTCCACCTTTTTGATTTGCAATTGCTATAATTTCAGTCATCTTAAACTATATACCTTTTTATTATTTATATTTAAAGAACCATCTTCATTTAAAGTAGCATCTTTCATTGATAATTTTTCATTATTTATTTTTGTAAAATATTTTTTATTTAAATGGAATTCTAACTTATATTTGCTAAATATCTGCTTCCATGATGGATAAAGTTCTAGCTTATTAAAATATAATTTTAACAATTCTTTTTTATTTATATCTATATCCAAAACTTCACTATATGATTTTGTTTTTACAATATTAAGCCCAATTCCACATATTAGCTTATCATTTATTTTATTTGTTATAAGACCACCTATTTTTTGTTGTAAATAAAAATCATTTGGCCATTTTAATATTAAATTTGAACCTTTTACTGATAATAGTTCTTTTAATATAAATGCAAAGTAAATTGATGCAGATTGTAATGGTAAATCTTTTGGTAAATCTTTTATACTAATTACAAAAGAAAAAAATAGATTTCCATTTTCACCTTCCCAATTATTATTTTGACTTCCTAAACCAGAAGTTTGATTATATGTATAAAAACAAATATTTGAATCTTCATTTTTACCCAAATACTCTTTTGCATAAATTTGTGTTGATTTAACTTTTTCTAAATAATATAATTTCATAAATATATTATATCTATTTTTTTATTTTAAGTTATAATTTTATATTATTTATTAAACTTTTTAATTAAGAGTATTTTTATCTTATTTAACTAAAATACTCTTAACAAAACAAAAAATTAAAGGATATTAAATGGCAACAGTAACATTTAAACAAGATACAGTATGTAATCTTTCAGGAAACGAAATCAATGTAGGTGATGCAGCACCAGTAGTAACAGTAGTAAACTGTAACCCAATGCTTCAAAATGAAACAGTTGGTGGAGCTCAAGATAAAGTTCAACTAGTTGTAGTTGTACCTTCATTAGATACACCAGTATGTGATGCAGAAACTAGAAAATTCAACACTGAAGCAGCAGCTTTAGAAGGTGTTAGTGTAACAACAGTTTCTATGGATTTACCATTTGCAGCAGCTAAATTTTGTAGCACAGCTGGAATTGAAAACTTAAAAGTTTGTTCTGATTTCAGAAACAAAGATTTTGCAAATGCATATGGTATGTTATTAGCAGATGGACCTTTAGCTGGTGTAACTGCTAGATGTATCTTTGTAATTGATAAAGAAGGAAATGTTTGTTATAAAGAACTTGTTCCTGAAATTACAGCTGAACCAGATTACTCTGCAGCAATTGAAGCAGCTAAATCTGTAGCATAATAAATAATTTATTATAAATAATATAATAAAAGGGTTAAGTTTTATACTTAGCCCTTTTTTAATGGCTAATTTAATAATATTAGATATAATCACATTATGAAAATAACTAATAATAATGAACTTTTAGAAAAAAAAGATATTGCTGGAATTATAATAAAACCAAATGCAAAACACCTAAAAGATATATATTTACAAATTAAAGATCTTTTTAATAAATATGGTATATCTGTATTAATTGAAGAAAACTCTGCAAAAATGCTAAATCAACCTAATGGATTAAAATTTGATAAGCTTTGTCAAGATAGTGATTTTTTAGTAACTATAGGTGGAGATGGTACATTAATCTCTGTTACTAGAAGAAGTTTTAGATATAATAAAGCAGTTTTAGGAATAAATCTTGGAACTTTAGGTTTTTTAACAACTGTATTACCAGATGAAATAGAAGATTTTTTAGAAGATTTTAAAAATAACAACTATAAAATTGATAAAAGAATGATGATAAAAGCTAGTATAGATTTAAATGAATCAGTAGCATTTAATGATGTAGTAATAAGAGGTAAATCTGTAGCACATATGATAAATCTTGAAGCTTTTATAGATGGAGATAGATTTAATACTTATTATGGTGATGGATTAGTTATATCAACTCCAACTGGTTCAACAGCATACAATTTAAGTTCTGGTGGACCTATTGTTTATCCATTGACTCAAGCATTTATTGTAACACCTATTTGTGCTCATTCATTAACACAAAGACCACTTGTATTACCTGCTAATTTTGAACTTGAAATATCAACTCCAAATACTCAAGGTGCTGTTGTAATTATAGATGGACAAGATATGTTTGAACTAAAACAAAATCAAACAATAAAAATTACTATTGCATCAAATAATGCAAACCTAATAAGAACAAAAAATAGAGATTATTTCAAAGTTCTTGATGAAAAACTAAATTGGGGAAATTAATTGATTAGTAGATATTACCTAGAAGATTATTTATCATTTGATAATGTAAATATTGAATTTAAAAATGGTTTGATTATATTTTCAGGACCTAGTGGAGCTGGAAAATCAATATTTATGAATTCATTGCTAAATTTATTTGCCAAAAATCAAACATCAGCAAAACTTAGTGAAATAACACTTGAAAATTTAAATATCATAAATGAAGCTTTTAATATATCTAGTAATGATGATATAAATATAAAACAAATTACAAATACAAAAACAAGATATTTTTTAAATAACCAAGCTATTGCAAAAAAGCAATTAGAGATATTTACTAAGCCATTTTTTAAGCATCTTCATTTAAAAGATACAAGTGATTTTGATTCAAAAAATATAGTTGAATTTTTAGATTTTTTATCAGCTAAAAATAATAAAAAGTATTTAAATATTTTAAATACTTTTAAAGATAATTATACAACACTAAAATCTTATAAAGATAAATATAAAAAAATAATAGAAGATGAAAAAAATATAGATGATATAAGAGAATTAACAAAACTTCAAATAAAAAAAATAGAAGATATTAATCCAAATAATGGTGAATATGAAGAACTAAAAGATATAAAAACAATGATAAGTAAAAAAGAGAAGATTGAAGAGTCAATTTCAATAGCTAGATCTTTTTTAGACAATACTCATCAAATATCAAAAGCACTTGATATATTAGATATTGATTCTTCATTTTTTGATGATAGTATCAATGAAGTAAATGCACATTTTGATAATTTTTATGATAAATTACTAAACTATGATGATATGGATATTGAACAAACATTAGATAGAATTGAAAATCTATCATGGTTAATAAAAAAATATGGAAGTATATCTGAAGCTTTAGAATATAAAGAAAAAAAGAAATTAGAATTAGATACATATGAAAATATATCTTTTGAAAAAGAACTATTAAATAAAAAAATAAACGAATTAGAAGAAAAACTTAATAAAGATGCCATCACACTTAGTACTTATAGAAAAGAAAGTTTAAAAATTTTACAAAATGATATAAATAATTATTTAAAATATTTATATCTTGAAAATTTAACTATTTCAATAAATGATAAAAAAATAGATATTACAGGAATTGATGAAATTTCTTTTAGTTTAAATAATATAAATCTTTCAAAAATAAGTTCTGGAGAATTTAATAGGTTAAGACTTGCACTACTTACAGCAAGAAGTATTTATGAGATTGATTCTAAAGGGATATTATTTTTAGATGAAATTGATGCAAACCTAAGTGGAAAAGAGAGTGAATCTATAGCAAAAGTTTTAGAAATACTTAGCAAAAATTATCAAATATTTGCAATATCACATCAGCCACAACTTAGTGCTACAGCTCATCAACACTTTTTGATATATAAAGAAAATGGAAATTCAAATATAAAAGAATTATCAAAAGATGAAAGAATAGATGAAATAAGTAGAATGATAAGTGGCGAAAATATAACAAATGAAGCAAGAGAATTTGCTAAAAAATTATTACATAACTAAAGGATAAAAATTGAGAATATTAAGTGGAATACAACCTAGTGGTACAATTCATATTGGTAACTATTTTGGAATGATTAAAAAAATGATAGAATCACAAAATGATGGTGAACTTTTTGCATTTATTGCATCTTATCATGCTCTAACATCAGTAAAAGATAAAGAATTTTTACAAAAAAATACTTTTGAAGCAGCTGTTAATTTTCTAAGTCTAGGAATGGATCCTGATAAATCAACTTTTTGGGTTCAAAGTGATGTACCAGAAGTGCTAGAATTATATTGGATACTTTCAAATCATACGCCAATGGGATTATTAGAAAGAGCTCATAGCTATAAAGATAAAACTGCCAAAGGAATAGCCTCTAATCATGGTTTATTTTCATATCCAGTGCTTATGGCTGCAGATATATTACTTTTTGATAGTAATATTGTTCCTGTTGGAAAAGACCAAATACAGCATGTAGAGATGACAAGAGATATAGCAAATACATTTAATAACACTTATGGTGAAATTTTAACTATGCCAAAAGCAAAAATAGATGAAAATGTACAAAGTGTACCAGGAACTGATGGAGCTAAAATGTCAAAGTCTTATGGAAATACTATTGATATGTTTGGAAGTAAAAAAGTTATAAAAAAACAAGTTATGAAAATAGTAACTGATAGTAAAGAACTTGATGAAGTTAAAGAATATGAAAACTGTAATGTATATACATTATGTAAGTTATTTATGAATGATGAAGAATTACTTACTCTTCAAAAAAGATATCAAACACCAGGTGAAGGTTATGGACACTTTAAATTAGCATTGCTAGATAAGATAAATGAACACTTTGCACCATATGAAGAAAAAAGAAATTATTACCTAAATAATCCTAAAGAAGTTAAAGAAATATTAGCTCATGGTGCATCTAAGGCTAGAAAAATTGCACAAGAAAAAATGAGAATTATAAAAGATGCTGTTGGATTAGTATATTAATAAAAAGTCATTTTGACTTTTTATTTAAATTGAAGAGTTATTGTAAAAATTTTTTTATATTTTTATTTCTGTTTAATTCTTTAGCAATTTCTATTTTATGTTCTTTTAAAAAATTAATATTTTTATAAAATAATTCACTAAATAATTTTAAATCTTTTATTTCTAAATCAAGATTTTCTAAAAAATTATCATCAAGATATTCAGCTGTCCAGAGCTGTAAAGAATAGCCTTTATCATAAGGATTATCAAGGCTATCTATATGTGTTAGTTTATTTAAAGCCTCTAAAGACCTGTTTCGTCTTTCCATGCTTCTGTTAAACCTTTTACTACTTTTGCAACTTGATCTATTGATGTAAGGTTGTTATCTATTCCAGCACTAAATAAAGTTTCTATTTGATATAAATAAAGTCCATCAAGATAATAAGCTACATCTCCACCATCAAAATCTAGTATATTTCTTAGCTCATCAAAAATTGCTATTGTTTTATTTATATATGTAAATTTTGCTTCAATATCGTCATTTTCTATTGCTTCTTTTATAAATGATAAATATTTTGTCAAACCTTCATATAACTTTAATATTAACATATAAGGATCATCTGTAACTGCTGCTTGTTTATTATATATATCTATTCCCATATTGTCTCCATTATTTTAAAACAACATATTTTATAATAAACTAGCTTAAGATAAGCTAGATAAACCTATATTTTATCCAGCTGTTGATTGTTCAATCATCATTTTCATACCACCAAATGCATTTTCCATTTGTGTAATCATTGCTGTATAAGATGCAAATTGTAATGACATTTGCGAATATTTATTATCTAAATCTTCTTGTGCAGTTTTTTTATCTTCTTCTAGTTCAAGTTTTTTATTAGTCATATTTTCACCATATTTAGTCATAAGACCACCAAAACCATCTAAATCATCTAAATATTCTTTTAAATATGTACCAATTCCTGGTCTTTCTGCAACACCTATAAATATTTCTTTTAGGTCATCTGCATTATCTGTTAGAGCTTTACCTAGTTTTTCATCATCTATTACTATTAGACCTGATTTATCTACACTCATTCCATAATTAAACATATTTAAATCACCATCTGCACCATATGAACCAAATAATGAATCTTTGATAGAACCCATAATTAACTTTAATGTTCCAGTATCACTAATTGGTGAATCTGCTGAATATAATTCCTCATCAACCATAGTTAATAATTCATTATATTTATCAGTAATATCTTTGATTGCTGGTAATACTGATGAGTTATCTTCTTGAATAGAAATAGAAGATTGACCAGTTTCAACAGCTGTCATAGTAAGATTACCTTGAATTTTTACAGTATTTGAAGATACATCATATTCAACACCATCTATTTTTGCTTTTAAATTTTGTGCTGTTAAAGTATGGTTATCACTATTATCATATCCTAAAGTATCTGCTAAATCTTCATCATCTGAATTTGTTTGAGTTATAGTTAGTGCATTATCTGTTCCAGAATCACTACTTTTTATTACTAGTCTATATTCATCAGTACCAACTTCTTCTATAGATGCTGTTAAACCTTCTTTTGCATTAATTTCATCTGCAAGTTCTTGATATGTTTTACCTTTTGTTGTAAAATCAATTTTATCAGCTGAACCAATTTGAATACTTAACTTATCACCTTCTTCCTGACCAACACTCATAGTATCTGATGGACTTGAAAATTTATCTGATTGAAAAACATCTTTTTGTGCTAATTGTGATACATCAACACTAGTAGTTCCAGGTTCTAATCCTGCAATATCTACAGCATCAAATACAGCAGATGTACCACTTGTAGAAGCTGTTACTTGTTCAAATGCATTTGCTGTTGATCTATATAAATCAAATTTATCTACAGCTGTTAATAATTCATTTATTTTTACATTTATTTCATCAATTTTTTCTAGTTCTTTATCCCAATCTTCAAGTTTTTCATCAAAGATATCAACTTTACCTTTAGCTTCTGCTGCTTTTAATTTATCAATAAGTTCTTGATTTAATCCACTTGCTCCTGAACTTCCTAGTCCTAATATACCTTCTGCCATGATATCCTCCTTATTTTAGTTATCTTTTCATTCCAAGTATTGTTGATAACATCTCATCAACTACTGTAATTAACTTTGCATTTGCTTCATATGCAGCTTGAAATTTAATCAAATTAATCATTTCATCATCTTTATTAACTTTTACTAGTTTATCATAATTTAGTTGCAATGATTTAGTTACTGCTGTTTGAGTTTCTTTTAAATAATCAACATTTTCTTTATCTGCAGATACTTCAACTCTTAATCTTTCATAGTATTTAGTAAATGATGTCGTATCATCACTATTGCTATCAATATTTATTTCATCATTCCATTGCATTGTTGCTAAATAATCTAAATCTTCTTGAGTTAAATTTCCAACAGCAGATTTATTAAATTTTAGAGTTGAAACTGAAGCACCATCAAATAAGCTAATATCTTTTGCTTTTGCTTTTTCATGATGTAATAAAGAATTTTTTTCTCCAGATATATATTCACCATCATCAATTTCAATATATGAATCAGTAAAATCACTTAATGCTTTTGCAAAATCATCTAACATATTTTTATATTTTGTAAATTTATTATCAGGACTTGTTGTATCTAAATTATCTACAAGTGATTTTACTTTTCCAGCTTTTATATTTAATTCTGAATCAAAAATTTCAAAGTGAACATCATCATTTGCTTCAACACTTTTTATTTCACTTTTTAAACTAAGATTTGAAATTTGATT
>Ga0256828_1001043_pt1 | contig 17765 bp, 16 predicted proteins | sample CV88metaG_FD_185993 | JGI IMG/M metagenome (GOLD analysis project Ga0256828, IMG submission 185993) | Hydrothermal vent microbial communities from East Pacific Rise, Pacific Ocean - CV88 | ecosystem: Environmental > Aquatic > Marine > Hydrothermal vents | place: Pacific Ocean: East Pacific Rise...
CATATAGCGATTTTGTATAAACTCTTTTGCAACAATCTTTGTCAGTTCAAAACGGGTCAGTCTTTTCCCCTCAGAGAGTTCATCATCAACATCAAATCCAGAAGCATTCATAGAACCACTAGCATCGATGGCGACTACTATATCTTTTCCCATACGATTGAGAGGGTTATGCTTATCTATAATAATAGGGGAGCTAAGAGCGATGCAAAGTAGAGTAAATATCGCCACTTTTACAATCCACTCTAGTTTCATAAATGTTTTTTTTGCAGCCATAAAATGAAGATGAACAAAGTAGATACTCTTTTTGTACTCCTTACATTTGTAAAGGCAGTAGAGTATGGGTATAAGTAAAAATATAAGATATGGATATTCAAAACTATAATAATTCATTATCCTCATTTTATCCAAAAAATGTGTATAAATATTAATTTTTTACAAATATGGAAATTTAGGTGTATTTTTCTTGACATAGAAGATCTTTTTGTCTATAATTTCGACCTCTTAACATAGAGAGCATGTCTTGTTAGCTCAGCTGGTAGAGCACGTCACTTTTAATGATGTGGCCGATGGTTCGAATCCATCACAGGACACCATTTTACTACAACAAGTTGGCCCCGTCGTCTAGCGGTTAGGATCCATGGTTTTCATCCATGTTACAGGAGTTCAATTCTCCTCGGGGTCACCAACTTTCACTCACAACACCCTATTTTAAGCACTTTAATAAATTAGATTTTCAAGATATTACTTTTTGGTACGCATTGTGTCACACATAATGGTGGTCATTTAATGAATAGTTACTTATTGATACGTAATAATACCTACTATTTTCGTAGAAGAATCTCTAAAAAACATCTTTCCTTCTTTGAGCATAAAGAAGAGCTCCGAATTAAATTGGTTACAAAATCAAAAATCCGTGCTATGATAGCAATTGAGCTCATTAATAGAGCCTTTGAGGAAACAATTATGCTACTTAATAATCATATATCTATTCATAAGCTTTGTTGCCCTACTCCAGAAATATTATATGATGGAAATACTACTGCTTTGAAATACCTTTTAGATAAGACAGCAGACTATGCCATTATGGATAAATTAGAGGATTTCAATATAGAGCAAAAACAAAGTGTTATAAACAACTTTGAACTACTTAATAAACTCGATAACTTTATGCAACTTATAGATCCTAAGAATCTTATCAATCAAATTCAAGGGACAAATAAACAAGCACAACAAGAAGTTAAAAAAAGTATCTCTTTCAAAAAACTATATGAGATATTTATAAAAGAAAAGAAATTGGAGTCTAGAGATAAAGAGGCAGATATAGCCGAAAGTACTTGGCGAGATTATCAATCTTCTTATAATGACTTTATCTATGTGATAGAGGGTGCTGAAGATAAAGATATTGGCGAGTTTACAAGAGATGATTTTAGAAACTATACTAATGCTTTACACAATCACATCCCAAAAAGCCGAACGAAATTAAAACAATTTAGAGACTTACACTACCAAGAGTTAAAAGAGGTCACCTTACTTGATGCTCAAAAGATGGCTTACGACACAAAAAAGAAAAAGATATCTACCATCAAACAAATATTTGATATAGCTATAGACCCTAAGTATGCTTATCTTAAAAGGTTTTCTCCTCAAAAAACAAAGAGGAAAAAAAACGGAAAATAAATTAAAACGTATACCACTGAGTGATGAAAATCTCAAAAAATTATTTACTTCAAAAATTTATACCAATAAAAAAGAATATACACTCAAATATGAAGCTGAGAAATATTGGATCCCTTTAATTGCAATCTACACAGGTATGAGACAAAATGAGATATGCCAACTATATGTGGAAGATGTTAAAAGTGAAACTATAAGTACAGGAGAAGAAGTATTTTACTTTGACATCAATGAGAAGGACGATAAGCACCTTAAAAATGAAAATGCTTTTAGACGAGTTCCTATCCATCCACAACTGATTGAGATGGGGTTACTAGACTACATCAACGAAGTTAAAGTAAAACACTGTAGATTATGGCCTAATCTTACACTACATCCTACTGAAAAGCGATATGGCACACTTTATAATAGTAGGTTTTCAACATTCTTTAGAAGTTATATATCAAAAGACAAAAATCAAGTATTTCATTGTATGAGACATAATGTTAGTACTCAACTTTTAAATAATGCAGTTAAGTATAAAATTCCAAAAGATTTAGTAAATAGGCTAATGGGGCACGAACCTGCTGATGATGAAACTTCACAGTCATATTTTGATGGGTATAGTATTGAAGCTTTATATGAGGGGATTAAAAATCTTCATTTTAGTAATATTATTTAAGTAATATAATGTTTTTTATAATTGTAGTATAATATATTCATTAATAAATACTAATCTAAATAAACATTGATTTAAGGGATATAAAATGAGTTGGCTAAATAAAGCAAAAGATATAGCAACACAAACCAAAGAAAAAATTACAGAGGTGAATACTGAGACCTTGCTACAGAATGTTAAGTCAAGCTCTGATGATACCATTTCGAGTATATCCCAAAATTCTTCTAAAGTTATCGACTACACAAAGAAATCAATTGAAGATATTAACACACAGCAATTACTCAATGACACTAAAGATAAAGCAACAGATTTAACTACAAAAAGTAAAACTTTCGCAACTAACAGCCTTGAAAAGTCAAAATATGCTATCGAGAATATTAATTGGGAACAAGTCACAGATGTTAAACATCAGAAAAAAAACTTTATTAAATACTGGCAAGCAGGAACAGATAAACTCAATGAACTTGCGCATTCAACTTTAGAGATAGATAAAAATACCATGGATATGGTCAGTGATCTACAAGGTCGACTACCAGTACCGGTACAGACAATAGATGAACTATTTATCCAATGTCGAAAAGTTGCTTTACAAAGAGCAACAGCAGTATTCTTTTTGAGCGATGCGGCTAAATCTATCGATAATACTTCAGCTGAAAAATACGAAAATTTGTCTGAAAGCTATCAAGACTATGGTGATAGAATAGGAGGGCATAATATAAGAAGCCACGAAAATTTTTCCAAAATGCAGGATATACGTGCTGATGCTAGAAGTTCATTTGATACACTTGAAGATGGCTATAATACGACAGCTCCATTAAATGCGTATGATGCTGATATTGAACATGTTATTTCTGCCAAAGAAATGTATGAATCAACATTACTAAGAGCAGGTACAAAAGACCAAGAAATACTTGATGCAATAAATAGTGAAGATAACCTTATTTATACAAATAGTTCTGTAAACCGATCTAAAGGTGCTATTTCATTATCTGATTTTCTTGAAAGAACTGAACCCCACCCAACGAAAGAAGGTGTAAGAGTTATAACTATCAATGGTGAAACGCACGAATTAACAGAAGATGATTGTAAAGTCGCATTAGAAAAAGCCACAGAATCAAAGAACAACCATACAATTCAAGCTGTCCAGGAAATAGGTTTCACTGCTGCCAAAACAGGTGCAATAATGGCTGTACAACAAGTTGTAGGCATGATTGTTGTTGAAACAATTGATATATTTATGGAAGAAATCCAACACTTCACTAAAGAATTTAATCTTTTTGATAAAAAAAGCTTTATAGAAAATATTCAAAAACTCAATGAACGCTTATCTAATAGGCTTAGCCAAAGATTTGAAGAAAAGCAGATTTGGCAAAAGGCTCAATCTTTAGGAGTAGAAGCTGGTGTAAGTGGTGCATTAAGTGTTATTCCTCAGATTCTTATTTCAACTTTAACTCGATTACCTGCATTCATATTAGGAATGATTCGAGAAGGAACATTAAGTTGTGTTCGTAGTGCCCGTATTCTTGCAAGTAATGACGAAAATAAACTTCAATCAATTGGTATTATTATGGCCAGTACTGCTTCTGCTGTAGCTGGCCTCTATGTCAGTCGAGTTATAAGTGCTGGCATTTCAAGTGTTCCTTTATTGAATCGTTTTGACAATCAAATCACATCAGTCCTCTCTCAACTAACAGTAACAGCAGTACCACTTATTGCAATATATGTCTTTGATCAAAACAAAAAGAAATTGGCTTTTGCTTTACCAAATAAATAGTTATTATAAAGAAGAAGGTTATTTTATTTGTAGTTACTAATTTCACATGAAAAATATATTAAAATAAAATAAGATGTTTTAATTCTACATTTTAACATCTTACTTATAAAGAATAATTTCAGCTGTAAATATTACTTACACTCCCTAATATTGTGTATGAAAAGCAATTTTTGTGCAACATCAATAATGACCTTTTTTTGACCCATCCAATACTACTATCCTAACCCTAGTAGACTACCTTTATTAAACTTTTATCTGATTTCCAGCTTCGCCATCTCTTTTGCATACAGAGGTGGCTCTTTTTTGGCTTATCTTCAAATTTCACAAAAAAATTCTCATTCTTCACAAAAAAACTAATGCAAAAAGAGATGGCTACGCTCTATTCCTGCCGTCAGCTTTTTTTTCTTTTTTTGTGAAGTTTATAATATAGCTTAATACTTTTTAGGTGCATTGAATGAAACAAATATCTTTTAGCTATATAGCTCAATATACAAATATGTATATCTTATAACCTATCTCTTACCACTACAAGTGTTACCGACAATTGTATTACGATCTATTTTCGTGCTTTACTATCGTAAAACGAAAAGCACATTTTTTAATTTGACCACTCGATAGAAAAAATCCTTGCAGGATTGTTTTATATTTTGCCAAAGCAAATAACAAACAAAACTCAAAGGATTTAAAAATGGGTGCAAAAATAAACTACACAAAACGAACTGCTAAAATATTAAATATTACAGAAGATGAAGTAAGAGAACTCTCAAAACGAATATATGGACATTTTAAAAAAAATGGAATTCAAAAAAATGAGATAATAAAATCATTTTTTATCTTAGAGAGTATCTACACTAGAAAAGAAAAAATCAAACTAGAAACGACAGCTCCACTTTTAGGTTTTAAAAACAAAGGTATAAAACTCTATAAAGGGAATATAGTTAAGTTGTATGATTTAGGACTTAGTACACATGACATATATAAGCAACTTAAATCAAAAAAAGATGTTCCATCACTTTCAACTATCAAACGCTATATTGTAGCTTTAAAAGAGTGGAGGTTTGAAGATGGCAAATCTTAAAGGTGGAAGTTTTCACAAACAAGTTAGAGATGCAAATTTTCGTCTTAGTGCTTTTAATGAACCAAGAAATGGTACTAACTCAAATAGAACTCATTCTGATGCTACACGAATAAAAAGAGATACTTATTTTAAAGATTTTCAAGAGTTTGCAGAAGATAAAGAGTTAGAGGGAAAACTTAACACTCTTATGACTGAAGATAATATGACTAACTTCTTAGAGCAAAGATTAGAAAGCATCTCTTCATTTTCAGCACAAGAAGATTACATAAGAGGTTGGTCTGGATTAGTACAAGGTTTACAACAAAGTAATGTATCCATTAATCTTCACACAGATTTTTTTACTGAAACAGTAAATACCTATAGAGAAATAGCAATAGAAAATGGTACTACATTTGGAGAAGCCAAAGCTGTTACAACAAGCTTCCATCCTATTAATATTATATCTTCATTAGCAGAAAGTATGGGTACTATTGCACAACTTCAATATGAAACAGGACTAAGAGTTTCAGAAGCTTATGAAGTTATAAACAATTTAGAGCGACATCTTGATAATTTGACACTTCACTCTGTTCAAGGAAAAGGCGGCCAAATATATCGAGATAAAGTCATTTCCCTTCAACTTAAAAGACTATTGCTAAAATTAAAAGCTCAACATAAGTCTCTTCCCCATCAAAGTACATATTATAGACATCTACAAAAGTATAATATAACCTCTCACGACATAAGAGCATTCTACACAAAAGAGTTATATGAGCAAAAACTAGAAGAGGGATATTCACACATTGAAGCATGTGTAATTGTAAGTAAAGAAATCAATCATCATAGAATTCAAATAACAGAGTATTATCTATCTAAATTCTCTTGACTTTTAGTTACTGGAAATGATACTATTATCGTATAAATTTTGTCACACAAACGGTACACAAAAAAGTCTTGATACTCAATTAAGAGCCTATTTTAGGTGATTCTGAAAAGTAAGTGACCCTCTCCTCGGGGTCACCAACTTTCACTCAAAACACCCTATTTTAAACACTTTAACAAATTAGATTTTCAAGATATTACTTTTTGGTACACATTTTGTCATACAAGACAATAGTAGTGCCTTACGACTCCTACTATTACTTTACTATCTTTGTCTTTGAGTTGATCCCCATCTTGGGTAAGAACCACTCCACCATTTAGCACCTCTTGATGACTCCCAATCATCATCCGATCCAATATATGTACGTATCTCCCATCCTGCCCCATCTGATATAAGCCCTTTTTCTTTTTTGATATCTGCAAGTAATTTTTTAGCATCCCAAACTAAAATATCTTCACGTGGTGTATCAAACATAACATAGTCGATAAATGCTTGATTTTGATTACCAGCATAAGCGATTCCACAAGCATTCTCACTTATTCCAAATGCATCAACCATTGAAAGAACCTTGTCTGTTGTATCACCTAAACAATCTTCTTTAAAATCTTGCAGTGTATTAATAGTGCTTCCATTAAAATTGGAGATTCTATAAGGTGCATAAATAGCAAAATAAGAATGTCCCGATTCAAGTGTAAAAAGAGCCACTCTTTCTAAAATTGCTAAAGAACTGTCTTCAGCGTCAGAAGATCTTAAAAGTGCTCTTCCATCTACCATATCTAATCGAACATTCCACACTTTTTCTGTTGTAATTCCATCTTTATATACAACCTTTTGAGGTTCTAAAACTCTTACTTTATTGCCACACCCTGTTAAACTAAATATTGCAACTATAAAAACAACTATATATAAAATACTTTTTTTCATTTTTTTTCCTAAAATAAATTTGCTATTTTTGATGACAATTCATCAACTAATACTCTTCTACCATTTTCTTCACCTAAATGTATTTGTCTTACAGTTGAAAAAATCCGTGTTTGTTGTAAATTTTCTGGAAATTTTGGATTAGTAAGAACGAGGTCTAGTTGTAATGATATTGTTGAATCTTTCACGATATATCCAAATAGGCCACCAACAGCAGCTCCTGCTATACCTGCACCTACTGCTTTTGTACCCGATTTTGTTCCACCATATACTGTTGCTGCAGATGCAACTCCTACAGATAAGGCAGATAGCTCTATTACATGACCTTTTTCATCTCTAAGTTTTGATTTTTGAGGAACACTTAGAGTTATAATTAATTCAGCATTTTCTAAATTAGAGATAATTTTTCCCTTAGCTTCCAACTTTAAAGCCAACTCATGAGCAATCACCTTATCAATTTTCAAACCATCTTTTGGAGTGATTATTGCAATCTTTGTAATATTTTGTTTTATATGAACTGGTTTATTCATTTTTACATGTATCTTTTTTTGAAAGGTTCCACACCCTCCAATAAAAAAGACAAGTAAAGCTAAAACAAAAGTACTAAAAAACTTTTTCATTTATACCCTTGTATTAAGATAGTATTATTGATTAATTGAATCTGCAGAGTTACAAGTAGAAACTATATTTTGGCAGCAAGGCTATCTTTAAATATATAAAGACCCTTTACTTTCTGTCCTTACCTTACGATAAGTTTAGCTTTTTCAAAAAATAATAATTTATAGATAGTAGTATCTTATATCTTTATAATGACTGAATAAAGATAATACATATAAGAGCCATAGTAATTTTATATTAATACTATGTAACTATATGTAACAAATAAATATTTTATTCTCTTTTTAACTCATAAATTTATATAAATTAAACCTAGATGATAAGATTAAAAAGCAACTTAAAAAAAGGAATATTATGAAAAAATTGTTCATGATTGTATTATTGTTAAATACAATAATGGTTTCTGCTCTTAATGCAGAATGTGGTGATAGAAGATATAATGGTAATGAGGTTAGATATACAACCTATCTACTCTCTGGGTATCTTTTTGCTTCTTCCAAGTTATCTAAAAATGATGCTTGTATTGCAGCAAAAGGACTTGCACAAAAAGCTAACGACAGACTCTCTATGTTTGCAGATTCTCAAAGTGTATATAATGGTACAAAAATTGTTTACAACAAACTATTTACTGCCAACTATATGAATGAGCTCAAAAAAACCATCGCCAAGCATCTTAAAATGAAAGGTAAACCAACAAAAGAAGCTATAAACAAAGCTACCTTATTGGTTAAGGTTATTAACAAAAGCATTGCTCAAGACAAAAACAAGCATCTATTTCAAAATACAGTAGTCATCCCTTACTTATACAATGTAAAACAAGCTAGAAACTTTGTCAAAACCACAGACAGGTTCTCCAAAAAAGGGAGAAAAATGCATGGTTGCGGTTATATGATTTGTAATTAAATCTAAGCCTCAGTATTTAAAATAGAAAAACCTAGATCCGCCATAGCTTTGTCAACCATCTCTAATGCTGCTTGCATAGTTTGTTGTGAGATCTCAGGGAGTTCACCTCCCCATGCTTCTTCAGCTTGCTTAAATCCAAGGAGCATCCCCTCACGACCTGCACGAAACCTATCTTCATCTCCATTTGCACCAGCTATGACAAAATTAGCAATTCTTTGTGAAGTTTGTTCTACACCAAAGATTCCATCTTCACTTACAAGTTGGGCAGCCTCCTCTTGAGAAAGATCAGCTATCGGTTTACCTTCGTATCCTATATCGTTTAAAAAAGATTGAAAGTCATCATAATTGATTTCAAACTGACTTTTTCCAGTTGCTTGAGATTGAAATGAGATCACATCGTTAGTAAATTGTTGTATTCCCTCTTGAATCTCTGCTCTGATTGCTGCAACTTCATCACTTGAGAGCTTCTCAGTATATAATGTTTTGATTGCTGACTTGTTTTGTGTCTGTTCTGATTGATTATAGTTTGGTATATTTGCTGATATTTGCATGAAAACCCCTTTTTATATAGTCTTAGATAGCTTATATATCGACAATTTTAAAGAAATTTGTAATTTCCTAGGTAAATCGAAATTATTAGGCTATACTTATGCCGATGAAAGATGAGGTGTGATTTCATCTTTAGAGTGTGTGATATATGACTTAGTTCTATGCGTGACCCCTAAAGACTCCCCCAATTTTGACTCCACTTACCAAAGTGAATATTTTACAAAGGCTTTATAATGGCAGAATTATTAGATGGATCAGTTAAATGGTTTAACGAAGAAAAAGGTTATGGTTTCATAGCTCAAGATAATGGTGGAAGCGATGTATTCGTACATTTCCGTCAAGTTAACAACCCAGGACACGGACGTGTTTCTCTAGCAGAAGGACAAAAAGTTACTTTCACTATCGGTGAAGGTCAAAAAGGTCCTCAAGCAGAAAACGTAACTCCACTTTAGGTTTTACTTTTGTTACAGGCTTTATGCCTGTAACACCTTTTTACACTCAAGAGCTATCTCAAGTTCTTCTTCAGTTTTAATCACTAAACTTTTTATATTTTCAAACATTTTCGAATCTAGAACTCTCTCTCTTATATATTGAGAATTTTCACCTATACCCCCACTAAATACTATAGCATCGATCTCTCCAAGTAGTGCCATATAAGATCCTATGTACTTTTGAATACGTCGAACCATCATATCTATCGCTAGATTTGCTTCTGCATCATCGCGTTTTAGAATCTCTCTTAAATCATTATCACCACAAATTCCTAAAAGTCCTGATTTTTTGTTAAGCTCTTGGTTTACCTCTTCTTTACTCATACCTAACGCATTTTGCATATAAAGTACTATGGCAGGATCAATATCTCCACTCCTTGAACCCATCACAAGCCCCTCTAAAGGCGTAAAACCCATCGAAGTATCGATACTTTTACCATTTTGCACGGCACAGGCACTTGCACCATTGCCTAGATGTAATGTCACAAGATTTACCTCATCAAGTTTTTTACCCAATGCTTTTGCCGCCATTTTCGTAATGTAAGCATGTGAAGTGCCATGAAAACCATAACGTCGAATAGCATGTTTTTCATACATCTCTTGAGAAAGTGCATAAAGGTATGCTTCTTTTGGCATAGTTGCATGAAAAGCTGTATCAAAAACAGCTACTTGAGGGATATCTGGAGCATACTTTTTCGCAGTTTTAATCCCAAGGATATTTGCAGGGTTATGCAGAGGTGCTAAAGAGTTCAATCTTTCTAACTTTTCTAGCATAGCATCATCGACTAAAGTGCTTTTTGTAAAAAATTCCCCACCATGTACTACTCTATGCCCTATAGCATCAAATTTTGAAAAATCTATATCTAAACTTTGAAGTGCCTCTTCATGGTTTTGTACCTTTGAACCCTCTTCTCCGATATGTTCAATAAAAAAAGAGCCTACACACTCCATACTCTCAAGAGAAAAAAGTTTACATTTTAAAGAGGAACTTCCAGCATTAAAGACAGCTACTTGCATCACTTTTGTCCTGCTTGAATCGCAGTAATGGCTACTGTATTGACTATATCTGCCACCAAACACCCTCTACTTAAATCGTTAACCGGTTTGTTTAAACCTTGAAGAATTGGACCAATTGCCACTGCATCACTTGAGCGCTGTACTGCCTTGTAAGTGTTGTTTCCTGTATTTAAATCTGGAAAGATAAAAACACTTGCCTCCCCTGCTACTTTTGAGTTTGGAAGTTTTGTTTTTGCTACATTTTTATTTACTGCAGCATCGTATTGGATCGGTCCTTCTATAAGTAATTCAGGATTTTTCTCTTTAACCAATTTTGTCGCTTCTTTGACTTTTTCAACATCTGCACCCACTCCACTCTCACCTGTAGAGTAAGAAAGCATCGCTACCTTTGGCTCTATCCCAAAGGCTTGTGCAGTTTGTGCAGAGGAGAGAGCTATTTCACTTAGCTCTTGAGCTGTTGGATCTTGATTGACAGCACAGTCACCATAGACTAAGACCTTTGTTTTTAGACACATAAAAAAGACACTTGAGACTATACTAATCTCCGGAGTTGTTTTAATGATCTGTAAGGCTGGGCGAATAGTGTCAGCAGTTGAGTGCACTGCTCCACTAACCATCCCATCTGCATAGCCAAGCTCTACCATCATTGTTGCAAAGTAGTTTACATGGATCATTGCATCTTGTGCGACCTCTCTTGTAAGCCCTTTGGCTTGACGCATCTCATAAAAAGTATCTACAAACTCTTTCATAAGTTGTGAGTTACAATGGTCTATGATGGTTGCATTTGAGAGATCTAAACCTAAACGCAGGTAGTTTTCTGTAACCTCTTCTTCATTTCCTAGTAAAATGATCTCTGCTACACCACGGTTTAGTATAATCTCTGCTGCACGTAAAATTCTCTCATCATTACTTTCTGGTAAGACTATTCTTTTTTTGTTCAAGGAAGCGAGTGCAAATAGTTTATATTCAAACATAAGAGGTGTCATCACATCACTACTTGTTGAAGCTATCTTTTTTTCTATGTACTCTACATCTACATTTGCATTAAAAAGTCCATGTGCAAGTGCGATCTTTCTTTCACATGAAACTCTAATGCGAGCTCGTACTTTAGAAATTCGTTTTGCTGTTTCATAAGTATCGTAAGGAACTGAGAGTATAGGTATGTTAAAACTCTCCAATCCCTCTACAAGTTTTTTAATATTTGGATGAGCTCTCATATCAAAAGGGAAAACGATGCAAGAGACATTGGCATAATTACTAGAGTAAAGTGCACCAAGTAAACCAAGAATGATGTCAGATCTATCAGCAGGAACTATAACAAGGTCATCCTCTTCTATATAATCTAAAAAGTTGTCTAAAGTAAGTGCTGCGACTTTAATGTTTCTCACACTTCTTGTATAGTCCTCTTTTTTCACTAAAATCTCTTTTGCTTCAAGACTCTCTATAACATCGCCAATACTTACTAAACTAAGCTCTTCAACCTCATCTAAAAGATAGGTAGAGTACTCATAGTTTTGTAGCTTTGTCTCTAAGTATTTATGTTGTTCTTCATCTAGTCTATTAACAAAGGTTGCAAAGTGAGTAGCCCCATGAGAGAGGAGATTTTCATTTTCTATAAGGATGCTCTCATATACCTCTTGAGCTGTATAACCTTTAGCTGTAATGATGTTGATATAGGGGGAACCAAAATTTTGTGCTATTTTCATATTTAAATCAAAATGAATATTTGCATTTAAAAAAGAGAGTCGAATCCCCTCACATAGAACAAAGTCGTATTCAGCTTCTAGTTTTTTAAACTTTGTAATAAGTTGGTTAATGAGTGTTTTTGTTTTGTTGGATGCTATCATATTTTCAACATATTCTACATCAAAACCAAAACTATCTTCATAGTTCATATCAAGATTGTATTTTTGTAAGATAAAGTCGATATCTCCATCTCGTAGATCTTTTTTATAGATAATTGGACGGAAAAATGCCACCTTATGTAGGTTACGTTTAAGTATCTCCATCATCCCCATAGAGACAAAAAGCATCCCAGCATTCACTTCTTGTGCTGAGATAAAAAGTGATTTTATTTTCATTGGTATATCCATTATGATTTCAAGATATGCTAGTATATCAAAAAAGTAAGGTTTTTTATGACACCAAAAGAGTTAATGATTAGTAGGTATGAAGCATTTGTAAAAAAAGATTGGGAGTATATAGTAAAAACATCTACTCACCAAACACTTGAAGAGCTTAGTATTGAGAGTGACATAGAGTGGCTTAAGCTTGAAGTAGTGGATGATTACGAGAACATAGTTGAATTTAAGGCCTACTATAAAGAACATGGTATACTTGGTGTACTTCACGAAAAGAGTCTCTTTATTAAAGAAGATGGTCAATTAAAATATGCGAGTGGAGAACTTTTTCAATCTAAAATTCAACGCAATGAAACATGCCCTTGTGGAAGTGGTAAAAAATTCAAAAAATGCTGTATGAAAGTTTAGATTTTTTATAGTACAATATACAAACTAAGGCAAGAAACCATGAAAAGCAAACTTTTTACGATCTATTCCCTTCCCCTTATACTGGCTGTATTGTTAGTGACACTACGATTTAATTTTAACTATCTTATTTTTCATACCTTTGCTGAATACTTTGCTGTTTTTGTAAGTTTAGGGATCACTCTAGTTTCATATTACACATACAATTTTACAAAAAACAGATATCTTCTTTTTATCGGTATTGGATATTTTTGGATTGCAATCTTAGATATTTTACACACTCAAACCTACTATGGAATGAACCTTTACAACATAGATTCTCCCAATACAAGCTTAACATTTTGGGTGATGACAAGACTTTTTGAAGCACTTCTTCTCTTGAGTGCACCCTATATGCGAAACTATAAATTTAATCCTATCAAACTTTCACTCTTTTTCTCAATACCAACCCTTGGGATTATCGCCTTTGCCATGAATACCCCTCTTATCCTGTTCATAGATGGGGAAGGATTAACTCAATTAAAAGTGATATTTGAATATATTATCATCTCCATTTTACTTCTTTCTATCTATATTACAAGAAGACATATCAAAGAGTTTCATAAAAACATTAATGATGCCATTACACTAAGTATACTTCTTACCATCCTATCCGAACTCTCTTTTACAATGTATACAGATATCTATGGCATTATGAATGTTATTGGGCATGTTCTTAAATTTTTATCTTTTTGGATTCTACTACAAGCCATCATAAAAAGTTCACTCAAGGATCCTTTTTCCCTTATGCAAAAGGGGGCATCTTCTTATAATGCTGTCCCTATCCCCTCTGTTGTAGTTGATGAAAAAGGAATCATTAGACAGGTTAATTCAGCAGCTATAACATATCTTCACATGAGTGAAGATGCAATCCTTGGACAATCAAATCATCAAATATTTCATCCAAAAAATTTAGAAGTTTCAGAGTGTCCAATCTGTCAAGCAATTCAAGAGAAAAATTATATTCAAGAGTATGAGATCCAAGACACAGAAGCTCATACATTTATAGAGTATTCTCTAAGCCCTATCCACAGTGACTTTGAACAAATCCAAGGGGTTGTACAAATCTCTGTAGATACAACACAAAAAAGAAAACTCCAAAGAACTATGCTCGAGCAATTTGGTCTTTTACAAAATATTGTCAATACCGTACCTATTAGAATTTTTTGGAAAAATGCAAATGGTGTTTATATGGGAGCAAACGATCTCTTTTTACAAGATGCAAAACTCAACTCTATTGAAGACCTTATAGGCAAAACCGATTTTGATCTTACATGGGCAAGAACAGATGCTCAAGCTTATAGAGATGATGACATCTATGTTATGGAAACAGATACCCCTAAACTTCAATTTGAAGAAACACAAACCAATGATAAAGGGGAGACTATCATACTCTCGACATCAAAAGTTCCCCTCAAAGATGCCAAAGGAAAAATCATAGGGATTCTTGGAACCTATGAAGATATAAGTCATAAGCGTAATATGGAATACCAAATTCTTCAACAAGCCAAAACATTACAATACCAAGCTACACACGATACCTTGACAGCACTACCAAACAGAATGCTCTTTCAAGATAGACTAGAGCGTGCAATCACAAGAGCTAAACGCAACCATAAAAATTTTGCCCTGCTCTTTATAGATTTAGATCAATTTAAACAGATCAATGATTCTCTAGGTCACCATGCAGGAGATGATGTCCTAAAAATCATCGCAAAACGTTTAAAAAATGCCATCAGAGAAAATGACACCTTAGCAAGACTTGGAGGAGATGAGTTTGTCATCATTGCAGATAATGATGCCAACATCGATGACCTTTCCACCCTTGCACAAAAAATCATAGACACAACCACCCAAAATATTATGATAAAAGAGCAATCTGTCTATCTCTCTTCAAGTATCGGTATCTGTATCTATCCTCAAGACTCAACTAATGGGGAAAATTTGCTCAAGTATGCAGATGCAGCAATGTATAAAGCTAAAGAAGAGGGAAGAAATAATTTCCAGTTTTACTCCAAAGATATGACTATTAAAGCGATGAAAATAGTACAAATCCAGTCAAAACTTAAAGATGCAATAGAACATGAAAACTTTGTTGTGTATTATCAACCTCAGATAGATGCTTATAGCAATACAATCATTGGTCTAGAAGCTCTTGTAAGATGGCCAAAAAAGGATGGAACACTCATCTCACCTCTAGATTTTATACCCTTAGCTGAAGATACTGGACTCATAGTGGAACTCGACAGAATAGTGATGAAAAAAGCCTTAACACAAGTCTCTTTATGGAAACAAGAGGGGATTTTTAAAGGCTCAATCTCTCTCAATCTTGCCATGAAACAGTTACAAAAAGATGATTTTATCTCTTTTTTACAAGAACTTATCAGCACAACAAAACTTGCTCCTCAAGATATAGAGTTAGAGATAACTGAGGGGGGACTTATGAATAAGCCTGAAGAAGCTATTGAAAAGCTCAATGCCCTTAAATCTTTAAATATTAAAATATCAATTGATGATTTTGGAACAGGCTATTCCTCTCTTGCATATATCAAAAAACTTCCTATATCTAAGATAAAAATAGACAAGTCTTTTGTTCGAGATATCCCTGATGACCACGATGATACTGCCATTGTCAAAGCAATCATAGCCCTTTCTGAGAGCTTAGACTTAGATATACTAGCTGAAGGTGTCGAGACAAAAGAACAACTCAATTTTATGCTTGAGCATGGATGTCGTTCTATCCAAGGGTTTTATTATAGTGAGCCTATGTCAGCAACACAAACCAAAAAGTTTTTAGAGAACTTTTAGAAAAACAAAACTCTTTTTTTCATACCCATGTTTTTCATAAAACTTATGGGCATCTTCCCTTGCAAAACCTGAAGAGAGTACAATATTTTCACACATAGCAGTTTTTGCATAATCAACGAGATACTCTAAGATCTCTTTCCCATGCCCTCTTCCTCGATGCTTCTCATCAGTTACTAAGTCAAATACATAGAGGTGGCGTTTATGGTAGAGATTTGTTTGCACTGCAACTCCAGCATAAGTGATAAGTTCCCCTCTCTCTAGCAAGCCTATCATCTTATACTCCATATGTCGCATATCGTAGATAAGATCTTCAAACTCCTTGTAAGAGAGTTGAGTTCGCAACTGCTTGAGTACTTCATAGATAGGTTCAAGTTCTTTGAGTGTCATCTCGCGAATCTGCATAAACATCCTTTTGTAAAGCAATTTTACAGCATTCTCCTTATGATATATCTTAATAGCCAAACTCCTCAAAACCAAAGGTATAAATCTTGCTAGTTTCCACCAATAACTCTTAAAACAACAAGGAAAAAATATGAAATTTATACTTCTAGTAATAATAGGTATCTTTGTACTTAGTGGATGTTCTGCAAAAGAATTCAATGATGGTGTAAATAGTATAACAAACGATATCTCTAAAGCTTTTGAAGAATCTAAAGACACCTCTTCAAAATAAAGTAATCATTTTTTAAACATCATTTAGCTATAATCGCGAAAAATTAAAGCTAAGAGATACAAATATGGTAACAGTACAAAATCTAACTATGCGTTATGGAAATAGAGTTCTATTTCAAGATATCAATCTGAAACTAGACCGTCATAAACGCTACGGACTTATCGGTGCAAATGGTGCAGGTAAAACAACTTTTCTCAAGATTCTCAGTGGACAAATCAACGAGTATGAGGGTGAAGTTATCATCCCTAAACAAAATAAAGTTGGTGTTTTAGGACAAAACCAGTATGCATTTGAAGATTTCACCATTGCTGATGCTGTACTTTATGGGAATAAACGCCTTTATGATGCTATCAAAGAAAAAGAAGAACTTTATGTAACTGGTGACTTTGAAGATGATGCAGTAAACAATCGTCTTGCTGATTTAGAAGTTATCTGTGTTGAAGAAGATCCTACTTATGAGTACGACGTAAACATCGGTAAAATCTTAGAAAATGTTGGGATTCCAGCAGATAAACACCAAAATACTATGTCAACACTTGATAGTGCCGATAAATTTAAAGTTTTACTTGCACAAGTACTTTACCCTAAACCAGATGTACTCTTTCTCGATGAGCCTACAAATAACCAGGATATCGAAACAATTAGCTGGCTAGAGAATGAACTCAAACGCCACCAAGGGACACTTGTTGTTATCTCTCATGATAGACACTTCCTTAATGCTGTTGTAACAAACATCTTAGATGTAGATTATCAAAAGATTCGTGAGTTTACTGGTACTTACGATGACTGGTATATCGCTGCAAATGTTTTAGCAAAACAGATGGAACTTGACAATGCTAAAAAGCAAAAAGAAAAAGATGAACTTGAAGCTTTTGTTCGTCGTTTCTCTGCAAATGCTTCAAAAGCAAAACAAGCAACTTCACGTCAAAGAAAACTAGACAAACTGGAGATTGAAGATATCAAACCATCATCTCGCCGTGATCCAAGTATCGTTTTTAAAGCTAAACGTACTATGGGTGATGAAGCACTTAATGTTGTCAATGTATCTCATGCTTATGGTGACAATGCTGTTCTTAATGACATCAGCTTTAAAGTTGTTCCAGGTGAAAAGATTGCACTTATCGGTGGAAATGGTGTTGGTAAAACAACTCTTGTAAAAATCCTTATGGAAGAGATCAAGCCAAATAGTGGTGAAGTTCAATGGGGTGCAACGA
>Ga0256828_1001044_pt1 | contig 17760 bp, 19 predicted proteins | sample CV88metaG_FD_185993 | JGI IMG/M metagenome (GOLD analysis project Ga0256828, IMG submission 185993) | Hydrothermal vent microbial communities from East Pacific Rise, Pacific Ocean - CV88 | ecosystem: Environmental > Aquatic > Marine > Hydrothermal vents | place: Pacific Ocean: East Pacific Rise...
AACCAAAACCTAACCTAATTTTAGCTATAATCGTTCTTAATTATGTCAATATAAAGAGGATATTATATGTTGCTTTTTACACCAGGACCAACCCCTGTTCCAGAGTCTGTTAGAGTAGCGATGGCTACACCTACACTTCACCATAGAACACCAGAATTTGAAGCTATTTTTAAAGAGGCTAGAGAGTTGCTTTTCGAGCTTATCCCGATGGATGAGGTTGTTATGATAGCATCTTCTGGTACAGGTGCTATGGAGGCATCTATCATCAATCTTTGTCACAATACACTTTTAAATGTAAATGCTGGAAAGTTTGGAGAGAGATTTGGTAAGATAGCTCAAGCTAGTGGATTAAATAGTGTTGAGTTAAAGTATGAGTGGGATAGCCCAACTTGTGTAGAGGCTGTATTAGATAGTATAAAAAGAGATAGCAATATCGATGCTGTGGCTATACAAGTGAGTGAGAGTGCTGGTGGGCTTAGACACCCAGTTGAAGAGATAGCGAAAGCTATAAAAGAGTATGATAAATCTATTATGGTGATTGCTGATGGTATTACAGCTGTTGGTGTAGAGAAGATAGATACTACACATATAGATGCGCTTATCGCAGGAAGTCAAAAGGCTCTTATGCTTCCTCCAGGTTTAGCAATCATCGGTTTAAGTAGTGATGCTATCGCAAAGATTGGTGATGGTAAAGGTTACTATCTAAATCTAGCATCAGAGATAAAAAAACAGAGACAAAATACAACAGCATACACAGCTGCTACAACTCTTGTTATCGGTGTAGTTGCTATTTTGAAAGAGATAAAAGCTAAGGGTGGTTTGGAGAAACTTTATGCCAATACTGAGCTTTTAGCAAATGCTACAAGAGCATCTCTTCAAGCTTTGGGACTTCACATCTATCCAAAATCACCAGCAAAATCTATGACTACTATTGATGATATCAATGCTAAAGAGATAAGAGATTTACTAAAGAGTGAGTATGGTGTTAATGTAGCAGGTGGGCAAGACCATCTAAAGGGTAAAATCTTTAGGATTAACCAGATGGGACTTATCGAACCGTATGAGATGGCATGGGTTGTAAATGCTGTTGAGTTGGCACTTGATAAGTTAGGAAGAAGAGAGTATGATGCTACTGCTAGTAGAGTATTTAATGAAGTATATTTTAATCTAAAAGAGGCATAATGGTTTATGAACACGAGATACCAAGTGGGTCTAAACTCTATTTTGCTAAGACAGCAAAAATAAAAAGAGATATAGAGAGTACAACAGCATCTACACTTTATGATATGGGGTATGAAGAGATAGTTACACCACTTTTTTCATATCATCAACATGAGAGTTTTAGTGATAAGCAAGGGCTTGTAAGAGTTGCTGATGAAGAGAACCACGAAGTGACATTAAGAGCAGACTCAACAGCAGATGTTGTGCGTATAGTTACAAAGAGATTGGGTAGAAGTAGTGCTACTAAAAAGTGGTTTTATATCCAACCTGTTGTAAGCTATCCTACAAAAGAGCAGTATCAAATGGGTGCTGAGATAGTAGATGGTAGTTTTGGTGATACTCTAAAGACAGTTACAAAACTCTTGGGTGATTTGTCTATTGATGGTATTATCCAGTTGGCAAATATCAAGATACCACATATCTTAAATGAGAGTTACGGTATCTCACTAGATACTTTGAAATCTATGAGTATAGAGAAGATTTTGGAGTCTGATTTGAAGTGGATATCATCTCTTGTAGGTATCAATAGAGTAGATGATTTAGAAAATTTGGATATTTTTCCTCAAGATATAAGAGTAGAGTTACAAAAGTTAAGAGATGAGGCTTTGAGTATAGATTATAAAGATATCGTTATATCACCACTTTTTTATGCTCAGATGAGATATTATGACTCTTTGACTTTTAGAGTGTTTAAAAACAATACTCTTCTTGCGACAGGAGGAACTTACTCAATAGATGGGCTAAAAGCTTCAGGATTTGCTATATATACAGATGAGTGTATAGCTATAAAAATGGATAATGAATAAAAGGGGTAGTATGAGTAGAGCAGATTTGATAGTAGGACTTCAATGGGGTGATGAGGGAAAAGGTAAGATAGTTGACCATATGGCTCAAACTAATGATTATGTTTGTAGGTTTGCTGGTGGTCATAATGCTGGACATACAATAGTTATAGATGGTAAAAAATACGCACTTCACCTTATCCCATCAGGTGTGCTTAACCCTAAAGCTAAAAATATAGTTGGTAATGGTGTTGTTATCTCTCCAAAAGATTTTATCAAAGAGATGGAGCAGTTTGAGAACTTAGAGGGGAGGCTTTTCCTTTCAGATAAAGCACATGTACTCTTGCCATATCACGCTATGATAGACCAAGCTAGAGAGAGAATGAAGGGTGATAAGGCTATCGGTACTACTGGTAAGGGTATCGGGCCAGCTTATGGTGATAAGGTAGCTAGAGTTGGACATAGATTGGGTGAGTTACTTCAGCCTTCAAAATTGGCAGATAAAATTGTAGCATTTTTTGAGATGAATAAGCCTGTATTTGATGCTATGGGTGTTGAGTCTCCACAATATGATGAACTTTTGGCTGAACTTGAAGGTTATAGAGATGTTTTAGCTCCATTTATCTGTGATACTACTCAGATGATGTGGAGTATCTTAGATGATGATAAGAAGGTACTTTTAGAGGGTGCTCAAGGTACTATGCTAGATATCGACCACGGAACTTATCCGTATGTTACATCATCTACAACTGTAAGTGCTGGAGCTTGTGCTGGGCTTGGTATCAATCCTAAAGATATAGGAGAGGTTACAGGTATCGCAAAAGCTTACTGTACAAGAGTAGGTAATGGGCCATTTCCTAGTGAAGATTTTGGTGAAGATGGTGAGATAATCAGAAAAAATGGGTATGAGTTTGGTACAACAACAGGAAGACCTAGAAGATGTGGTTGGTTTGATGCTGTTGCTATGAGACATGCTGTTAGAGTAAATGGAGTTGATCAAGTAGCACTTATGAAACTTGATGTACTTGATGGTTTTGATAGGGTAAAAGTTTGTGTAGCTTATGAGGTTGATGGTAAGGAGATTGATTATGTTCCTTATGATTTAGAAGATGCTAAACCTATCTATAAAGATTTTGCTGGTTGGGATAAGAGTGAAGGTGTCAAAGAGTTTGATAAGCTACCTAAGAGTGCCCAAGATTATATCTATGCTTTAGAAGAGATGATAGGTTGTAAGATAGGTATAATCTCTACAAGCCCAGATAGAGTCGATACGATAGTTCGATAATTAACATTAAGGAGTTATAAAATGAGATTGAAACCAAAACAGACTATGTATGTAGCTACAAAGGTTGGTATAGATTTAGCCAATGCCCCATTTGTAACTCTTCCAAAAGGTAAAGATGCTGTTGTTCAAGTAGTAAAAGAGGTTATAGATGAAAATTTAGCTCAAGAGAGACTGCTTGATGAAGAGGTAAAGAAAATCATAGAGGCAAACTATGATGAGATAGAGTTTCAACACGCTGATGAGAGACAACTATTCTTTATGATAAAGAAAAAAATGGCATCTAAATATAATGTGATTATGAACTATGATGATAGATATAATGATTTGGCTCACAAGATTTTAGATGAGCTTTATGAGAACTATTTAGCCGAGTATGATGTAAATGAAAATCAGGTTAAAAATGTGATTTTTAAATCTTTTAAAGCATTTGCCAATGCCTATGAAGAGATAGATGATATAGTATATGATAAGATAAAATCTATGAAAAAAGAGGTAATATCAGGTACTCAAGAGTATGAGTTGTTGTATGAGAGACTCTATCAAGAAGAGTTAGTTAAACGAGGTATGTTGTAGGAGTGTGTAGTATGGAAAAAGTTAGTTTATATTTTGAAAATGGTCTATTGTTAGAGGCTAAAAGTTTTGGTGCTAGTGGTACAAGTGTAGGTGAAGTTGTATTTAATACATCTATGAGTGGATACCAAGAGATAGTTACAGACCCAAGTTATGCTGGGCAGTTTGTTACATTTACTATGCCAGAGATTGGTAATGTTGGTTGTAATGAACAGGATATGGAGAGTAGAGGAGCTTACTGTAAAGGTATCATTGTAAGAAGTTATCAAGATAGACCATCAAACTTCCGTTCTCAGGAGACTTTAGCTCAGCTTTTAAAAAGAGAGGGTGTTTTAGGTATTAGTGAGATTGATACTAGATTTATCACTAAGATGCTTAGAGATGAAGGTGCTATGATGATGGTAGCATCTACTACTACACACGATAGAGATGAACTCAAAAAGATACTTGAATCATCACCTCGTATCGAAGAGATAAACTATATCGAGCAAGTAAGTACAAAAGAGCCATATACTCATAATGCTGGTAGATACTCTACTGTAAATTTTGAGTATGATGAACCAAAGACTACAAAAAGAGTTATGGCACTCGATTTTGGTGTAAAAAGAAATATCTTAAATGAACTTACAAATGCTGGTATAGAGGTGAGAGTAGTACCAAATAGTATCCCAGCTCAAGAGATTATAGATAGCTTTAAAAATGGTGATATTGATGGAGTATTCCTCTCAAATGGACCTGGTGACCCACTAATCTTAAAAGATGAACAAGAGAAAATCAAAAAGCTAATAGAGGCAAAAATCCCACTATTTGGTATATGTCTAGGGCATCAACTTCTATCTATCGCTCACGGATATGATACATATAAGTTAAAATTTGGACACCATGGTGGTAACCACCCTGTTAAAAACTCTATCACTGGAGCAGTGGAGATAACAGCACAAAACCATAACTATAATGTACCAGATAATATAACAGAAGTAGCAGAAGTTACACATATCAACCTATTTGATAATACAATCGAAGGGTTGAGATATAAAGAGTCACCAACTATGTCTGTTCAACACCACCCAGAGGCGAGTCCTGGACCACATGAGAGTGCTTACATATTCTCAGAATTTGCGAAAATGCTTTAAAGGATAGAGATGAATTTAGCGATACTTTTTGGAGGCTCTAGTTATGAACATGAGATAAGTATAGTCTCTGCTATTACTATGAAAAAAGTTTTAAAAAATACAACTTTAACATATATATTTGTAGATAGCAATAGAGAGTTCTATCTTATAGATACCGATAAGATTAACTCTAAGTTGTTCTCATCTGGTGAGTATAAAAAGAGTAAAAAATTGACTCTTAAGAGAGGTGGTTTTTTTGTAGATGGTATGTTTGGAAGTAAGCAGGTAGAGTTTGATGCTCTACTTAATCTTATCCACGGTAGAGATGGTGAAGATGGAAAGATGGCATCTTTAATGGAGTTTTTTGATATAGCTTATATATCTCCAAGAGTAGAGGCTAGTGTTCTCTCTTACAATAAACTATACACAAAGCTTCTAGCTCAAGATATAGGCGTTGATGTTGTTGATTTTATCCATTTAAATAAAAATGATAAGAGAGAGCTTGATGTTGAGTATCCTGTTATTATAAAACCTGTAAGACTTGGTAGTAGTATAGGTGTGAGTATAGTAAAAAGTGCTGATGAGTTAGATTATGCTTTAGATGTAGCTTTTGAGTTTGATGATGATATTCTTATCGAGCCTTTTATAGAGGGTATCAAAGAGTACAATCAAGCAGGGTGTTATACTGATGAGTGGCAACTATCTATCGTTGAAGAGCCTCAAAAAGAGGAGTTTTTGGATTTTGAGAAAAAATATATGGACTTCTCAAGAGATAGCCAAGTTCTTCAAGCAGATATATCTGATGAGTTAAAAGCAAAAATTCAAGAAAGTTTTAAAAAGATATATAATCCACTATTTAGAGGTAGTATCATAAGATGTGATTTTTTTGTTATAAATGATACTGTATTACTAAATGAGATAAATCCAATCCCTGGCTCTATGGGTAACTATCTTTTTGATGATTTTGAGGCTATTTTACATAAGCTTGTTGCCAATTTGCCTAAAGAGAGAACAATATCTGTAAATTATGACTATATTCACTCTATCCAATCAGCAAAAGGTAAGGCAAACTAAGCAAATTTAGCATAAAAAAAGAGGAGTAAAATACTCCTTTTTACCCCCAAATAACGAACTTTCTGTGTAGTTAAAACATAAAATTTTATAATCTTTCAAAACTAATAAACAATTAAGCTTTTTTAACTCAAAAAAGTATTATAATCATAGCTGAATGTTGTCAAAATTCTTTCTGATTTTGCGACATAAAATTTTACAAGGGGGTATGCATGCAATCAAACGCAGCATTGGAATATGATTATACCGTTGCAAAGTTGTATACATATACAGCGATTGTTTTCGGTTTTGTTGGTATGCTTATTGGTACGCTAATCGCGGCTCAACTAGCATTTCCTGATTTGAACTACCTTTTGGGTGAGTATGGAACATTCTCTAGACTTAGACCACTTCACACAAATGTAGTTATCTATGGATTTACAGTAAGTGGTATTTTCGCTACTTTCTACTACTCTGCTCAAAGAGTTCTTAAGGTGTCTATGGCTGAGTCTAAGTTTATTATGTTTATTGGTAAACTTCAATTTGGACTTTATCTAGTAGCAGCTACTGGACTAGTTGTATCTCTACTTTTAGGTATCACAGCAAGTAAAGAGTACGCTCAAATGGAGTGGCCACTTGATTTACTTATCGTTGTTATCTGGGTACTTTGGGGTGTAGCAATGTTCGGTCTTATAGGTATGAGAAGAGAGAAAGCACTATATATCTCTATGTGGTATTTCATCGCTTGTTTCCTTGGTGTGGCTATGCTATATCTATTTAACAATATGGAAGTTCCTACATATTTTGTAGCTGGTGTTGGTAGTATCATGCACTCAGTATCTATGTACTCAGGTACAAATGATGCTCTAGTTCAATGGTGGTGGGGACACAATGCTGTTGCGTTCGTATTTACTGTGCCAATCGTTGGTATGATTTACTACTTCCTTCCAAAAGAGTCTGGTCAAGCAGTTTACTCTTATAAATTGTCACTTCTTTCTTTCTGGGGATTGATGTTCGTTTATCTATGGGCTGGTTCACACCACCTTCTATACTCAACAGTTCCAGATTGGATGCAAACAATGGGTTCAATCTTCTCAGTAGTTCTTATCTTACCATCATGGGGTTCAGCGATTAACATGCTTCTTACTATGAAAGGTGAGTGGAACCAACTTACAGAAAATCCATTGATTAAGTTTATGGTTCTAGCATCTACATTCTATATGCTTTCTACACTAGAAGGACCTATCCAAGCTATCAAATCAGTAAATGCGATTGCTCACTTTACAGACTGGATTCCAGGGCATGTTCACGATGGTGTTCTAGGTTGGGTTGCGTTTATGATTATGTCTGGTCTTATGCACATGGCTCCAAGAATGTTTAAAAGAGAACTTTACTCTAAAAAACTTGTTGAAGCACAATTTTGGATTCAAACAACAGCAGTTGTTCTTTACTTTACATCTATGTGGATCGCAGGTATCACACAAGGTATGATGTGGAGAGCTGTTGATGAGTATGGTAACTTGATGTATTCATTCATCGATACAGTTACAGTACTTCATCCATACTACGCAATCAGAGCCCTTTCAGGTGTACTATTCTTGACAGGTTTCGTAATGTTTGCTTACAATATGGTTATGACAATGGTAGCTTCAAGAGAAATCTCAGAAGAACCACAGTCAGCAACACCTATGGCATAAGGGGAGGTTAGGTTATGTTTCATTGGTTAGAAAAGCGTCCATTTTTCTTCGCCGTTGGCGTATTTTTAGTTATAGCATTCGCAGGATTGATTGAAATCTTGCCAAACTTTGCTGAAGCTTCAAGACCTATAAAGGGTCTTAAGCCTTACTCAGTTCTTGAGTTAGCAGGTAAAGAGGTTTATAAAAAAGACAACTGTATCGCTTGTCACTCTCAACTTATCCGTCCATTTAAAGCTGAGACAGATAGATATGGTCAATATTCACTAAGTGGTGAGTATGCGTATGATAGACCATTCCTTTGGGGTTCAAAAAGAACAGGTCCAGACCTTCACCGTGTAGGTAACTATAGAACTGTAGAGTGGCATGAAAACCATATGTGGGAACCTACTTCAGTAGTACCAGGTTCTATTATGCCAGCTTATAAACATCAGTTTACAAATGAAGCTGATTTAGCTACTGCTTATGCTGAAGCTGTAACTGTTAAGACTGTATTTAATACACCTTATGGTGATGATATCAAAGCAGGTCAAGAAGCATTTGATGCTTATAAGCCAAAAATTCTTGAAGAGGCTAAAAAAATAGCTGCTAATATGAAAAACCAAGATGTTAAAGATATGGTAGCAAATGGTAAAGTGCCAGAAATCGTAGCACTTATCGCATATCTAAACAGACTTAAATAGTGAAAAAGAATGGATATTAGAGAACTACAAGGATATGCTACTTTTTTTATGAGCATATTATTTGTTGTGGTATTATATAGTTATATTGTATATCTATATAGAAGTGAAAAAAAAGGTGAAAAGGACTATGAAAAGCTTGGTAGGATAGCTATCGATGATGAACTCGATAGTACACCTATCAACTCTAGTTCTGTTGAGCCGTCGGATAAAAGGAGTGAGAAAAATGAATAGTTTGATGATAAAAGCTATGGCTTTCTCTGCGGTGTTGATTATAGCAACAATCGTAGTTGTAGAGTCTATGAACATCGACCTTAGCGATCCAATCAACTTGATTACAATGATTGGTGCTATTGCGATTGCTGTATTGACATTTGGTGTATCTGCTAAGTATATGAACCAGATGAAAACAGATAAAGCAAGTGGTGAACTTGCTGAAGAGAATTGGGACGGTATCGGTGAGTATAAAAATGAACTTCCAGCTGGTTGGGCATACTCATTCTTAGGTACACTTATTTGGGCTTTATGGTACTGGACAATTGGATATCCTGTAAATGGATTCTCTCAAATTGGACAGTGGAATGAAGAGGTTATCGAGTATAACAAAAAATTCGAAGAGACAAATAAAAATGCTGATGCGAATACTCTTCAAAATATGGGTGAGTCTATCTTCTTGGTTCAGTGTGCTCCATGTCACGGAAACACAGGTGATGGACTAAATGGTAAAGCACATGACTTTACTCATAGAATTAGTAAAAAGCAAGTGTTAGCTGTTATTGATCAAGGTTCAAACCAGTTAGGTTATGCTGCTGGAATGCCTCCTAAGATGGCTATGGGTAAAGATGCTGAAGCAGTAGCTGAGTATGTAGCAAATGGTATGACTGGTGAACAACCAGCAGCATTTGGTGTATGTGCTGGTTGTCACGGAGCTGATGGTAAAGGTATAGCTGGTGTTGCTCCAAACATTAAAGAGTTTGATGAAGATTTGATTGTACATGTTGTTCAACATGGTAAAAAAGGTGCTATCGGTACTATGCCAGCATTCCACGATAGAATGACTCCTGTACAGATGAAAGCTTTAGCAACTTATATCAAAACATTGAGTGAAGGAGAATAATATGGCAGTAGCAGAAAATACAAATAGATCACTATTTGGAATACACGGTATTACTGGTATGCTTATAGCAACTGTACTATTACTTTCTATTCTAGTTGGTTTGACTGTATGGGGAATAAGTGTTCAAAAAGCATCAGCTGTTAAGCCTTATGATCCAACACCAATCACTAGTAACTTAACAAATGTTAAAGCTAATAGTGTTGATAATGCTCAATTCGCATTTAAAGATGCTAAATAATTCATAAAGGATTTATGATGATTAAAATTATGGATAAAGTACTTGGTTTTGGAATGCTTATTACAGCAATATATACTGCTTGGGCAGTTTTAACTCCAAACCATCTATTTATAGGGTAATCCTATGATAAAAGCTAAAGCAAGGGTAACCTTGCTTGCTTTGTTACTACCTCTTCTACTAAATGCTACACATATACTAAAAGATGATTTACTAAAACCACAAGCTTCAAAGATTGTTGAAGATATATCAGATGAGTTATCTGAAAAAACAGGTATTGATATATATACTATCGCAACAAATGAGAGATTTAAAGTTGGAGCTAATTTAGTAGAGTATAGCAAAAGATATGAGAGTAATATAAGTAAGCAAAGTGTTATATTGATATTTGCTCCGAATGCTAAATTGACAGAAAATTCAGAGCAAAGAGGAAGAGTTGGTGTGATACCATCATCAAAAGATATAGCAACACTATATAGTAGGGCTAATGTATTAGATGCTATCTTAGGAGTAGTTGCTACTAAAGATAGTAATTCAAATGAAGATAAATACAATATAGGTATAGTACAAGGTGTTTCAGAGTTAGCTGATGAGATAGCATCAAGCAGAGGTGTTAAGTTGAGTAAAACTATACCAAATGAGACAAATACTATAATAGAGTATATAAAGATACCAGTATATTTAGGTTCACTATTTGTATTATGGATTTTTCTATTTAGACCACTAGTAATGAGGATAAAAAATGGCAAACAAGAGTAAAGAGAAGAGCTATTGGCCACATTTGATATTGGGATTTTTGGTTATCGGTATGAGTTTAGGCTATTGGACTGTAAAGTCAGCTACCTCTATACCAGTTCAAGAGTCCAATGAGTATATGTTAAAGTATCAAGAGGCCGATATGAATATCAATAAGATTATCGCACAAAAGGCTCGTTTTGATGAGGAGTACAATATCAATCTTCTTGATGTAAAAATGGGTAAGATAGATATAGAACATAGTAAAGTAGCTAGGGAAGAGAAGGTTATTGAGCTTCAAAAGGGTAAAAATAGCTTTAAGTATCAAGTTACAAAAAAAGATGGAACACCAGTTAGTGATGCGAATGTATCATTTCTATTAACTCGTCCACATACAATAAAAGATGACCAGTTTGTAGAGGTTGTTAAACCTACTGATGGATTTTATATCATTAAAGATATAGATATCCAAAAAGCAGGTAGATATACACTACAATTTAGAGCTATCATAGGTGATAAAACTGGATATTCTCAACTTTCAGCATATCTAAATCCGTAATCTATTATCTCTTTTGTGAGATACTCTCTTACACTTACACATAAATGTCGGGGTGGGGACACCCCGACCTACGCAAGATATATCTGTTTTTTTGATTAATGTAAGTCGGGGTATCCTTACCCCGATGGTGATATACGGTTTTAGTGGATAATAGGCTACTAAGCTCTAAGTTTTACTCTCTACGCTATAATATTTTTATGAAAAATGAACTACATATATATCCAACATCACGAGCTATTAGAGAAGAGCAGACAAGATATAAACAGCACAACGGATTTATCCCTACATTTATGAGAATGGATGAGTTTATAAACAGTATAGCGATAGTTGAGAATTTATCTAAAGTTGATATGATAGATAGAATACTCTACCTACAAGAGGCTTCTAATTTTGATGATTTTGATAAGTTAAAGTTAGATAGAACGCTAGTTAAATTTTTTACTAAAAGTGATGCTATATTTAAGTTTTTTGAAGAGCTTAGTGTTGAGGGTGTATCGTTTGATACCCTAAGAGATGCTGATGCTTATGTGGAGTTTGAAGAGCATATTGGTGTCTTGGAGAGCTTATACAATAGATATCAAGAGATACTCTTAGAGGCAAATTTAACAGATAGAGCATTTATCCCATCTTCTTATCAGCTCAATAGGGTTTTTATAGAGAGTTTTGATGAAATTGTAGTATATATTTATGGTTATCCTAGCCAGTTTGAGTGGGATTTATTGAGTAGTGTATCCAAGCTTAGAGAGTTAATCATACATATCGAGACAACACCATTTAATAAAAAGGTTCAAGATACGATATCAAAGAGGTTTGGTATCTCTTTGAGAGAGAATAGAAACTATAAGATATCTCTATCTAGTGGAGAGATATTGGAAGATGTGGAGAGCATCTCTAGTAGTAGGGTGTCACTATTTCAAGTAGAGCAGAGGTTGGCACAGATACCTTTGGCTTTGATGGAGATAGAGAAGATGATAGCTAGTGGTATTTTAGCAGATGAGATAGTTATCCTTCTTCCTGATGAGAGTGCTAAAGAGTATTTTAAACTATTTGATAGAGAGAGAAATTTAAACTTTGCGATGGGTGATAGTTTTATCTACACTAGAGAGTATAAGCTTGTAGATTTACTATATAGAGCTATTTTAAGTAGAGATGATGATGTTTTTGATGAGCTTCTACTATATGGAGTTAAGAGTGATTTTATAGATAGTGTAGATAGCTCTTATCTTAGTATAGAGCTATTTTTTGAGTTTATAGATAATCTAGTCGGTATGAGTAGTAGTATTCAAAATAGTAGATTTTTAGAGTATAAAGAGTCATTTATTCAAATCTTTAGAAATAGGGAGTTTAAACTTACAGAGTGGCTCTTTTTGTGGGCAAAAAAACTTAGTGGTATGAGTATAGATGATGTGCGTGGTGGTAGAGTTACTGCTATGGGTGTTTTAGAGAGTAGGGGAATGAGCTATAAGGGGATTGTTATCGTAGATTTTAATGACAATATCGTACCAGCAACCTCATCTAAAGACCAGTTTTTAAATACGCAAGTAAGAGAGTTTGCCAACTTACCAACTACACAAGATAGAGAGGCTCTTCAGAAACACTACTACCACTCTATCATAAAACAGGCTAAAGAGGTATCTATCATATATGCTACAAGTAACAACAGATTACCATCTAAGTTTTTATATGAGATGGGATTATCTAATGCTAAGAGTGTAGAGGTAGATAGTAGTATGTTCTATCGTGGTGAGAGTAGTTTTATCTTAGATAAGGAGATAGAGGCTATACCTTTTGATGCTACATCAATGAGTTGGTCAGCATCTAGGCTAAAGGTGTTTTTAGAGTGTAAGAGGAAGTTTTACTATAAGTATATAGAGTCTATAAAATCAAAGCCATCTAAAGAGTTAAATACAGGTGCTATCTTACATAGAGTTCTTCATAAAGTATTTGAGAGTAATCCTACTTATGATGATAGAAAAAAACTCTCCAAAGATATATCTCTAGAGTTAGATAGAGTGTTGGGTAGAGATAATTTAAGTCTATACTATAAAACTCTGTTTTTAGCTAAGTTGGAGAGTTTTATTGATGCTCAGATAGAGCATTTTAAGATGGGGTATCGTGTTATAGAGAGAGAGTATCATATATCTGGAGATATAGCAGGGATTAAGTTCAATGGAGTAGTTGATAGGATAGATGAGAGTTCGGATAGTGTATTGGTTATAGATTATAAAACAGGATTGATAATCGAGGCAAATAGAGTTAAAAATTTGGAGAAATTGACAGATTTTCAAATGAGTATCTATCATATACTTTTATCAAAACAATTTAGCTCTTTAGAGTTGGCTTTTTTACCACTCTTTAAAGATGGTGATTTTGTAGAGGTTAAAGCGTTAGAAGATAAAAACAGTATGCTTCTTGAGAGGTTACTAGAGTTAAAGGCTCAAAAGAGTCTTGAGCCTACAAAGTGTGATGATTTATCAACTTGTAACTATTGTGATTATATACTACTTTGTGGTAGAGGAGAGTATCTATAAGATATATATAGAAAATCTTCTCTTTTTGATTTTTAGTTTATCTATCTTTGATACTATCTTCTTTGTATGAAGGCTTAGAGCTATATATGTTATATTTGATTGTATATCTATTTGAAGTATATCTTTACTATCGATATTTAACTCATTACAGATAGCACCTACAATATCACCTTTTCTTAACTTATCTCTTTTTCCACCTTTGATGATGATACTGTATCGCTTAGGTTTGATAGGTTTTGTGGCTCTATCTAGTAGCTTTTGGTATCTTATATCAGGAGATAGTAGAGATAGAGTATCTTTTTGAGATGGTTTATATAGAGATATAGCTCTACCCACCTTATCGTTACGGCTTGTTCTACCTGTTCTGTGTGTATATGTCTCACTCTCCATAGCCATATCATAGTGTATCACCAAGTCTATCTCTACGATATCTATACCACGAGCAGCTAAGTTTGTAGCTATCATTATAGGTTTTGAGCCATTGGCAAATAGAGTAATAGCCTCTAATCTCTCTTGTTGAGATAAAGAGCCATAAAACAGTACACTCTCATAACCATCATTTTGAAGATTTTCATACAGCTCGATACATCTATCTTTTGTGTTACAAAATATGATTGTAAGTTGATTATGATAGGTTGAGAGTAGTGTTTGGAGTGCTTTGTATCTATCTTTAACCTCAAATGCTATCTCTTCTATCTCTATATCCTCACTATTGAGTATCTTTATAGGATTTTGTAAAATCTTATTGGTTAGAGCCTCTATTTTAGGAGAGAAGGTAGCTGAAAACAGAAGTGTCTGTTTATCTTTTTTTAGTTTAGATGAGATATAGACTATATCATCATAAAAACCCATATCAAGCATTCTATCAGCCTCATCTAATACTAGAGTATCAACTAGTGATAAATCTATCAAATCTCTATTGATTAAATCTATAAGTCGCCCTGTTGTAGAGATGACTATTTGTGGATTTGTCTGTATCTTATTTTTACTCTCTTGGATAGAGATACCACCATATAGTGAGATGATTTGAATATCATCATAAGATATAGCTCTAAACTGTTCATGTATCTGAAGAGCTAACTCTCTAGTGGGAGATAGTATGAGTTTTTGTATCTTTTTACTAGATGGTAAACTCATCATATATAAAGGTATAGCAAATGCTAGAGTCTTACCACTACTTGTAGGAGAAGATGCCACTATATCTCTACCTTCTAGTGTGTGTGGGATAGTTTCTGTCTGTATTTTAGTTAGATTGTCTATATCGAGCTTTTTTAATTTTAAAAGTAGGGGGTTGGGAAGTTTATCTATCATATAGTTACCAAAGAAGCTTACGCCTCTTTAGCCTTTTTGTAGTCGATAATCATCTTATATGCTTCATCTTTAAGAAGAAGTTTCTCTTTTTTTAGAGTCTCTATCTCTGTATCTGTCATGATGATATCACCATTTTCTGCTTTTGTGATTTTGTCATCTAGCTCATTGTGTTTTTCAAAGATTTTCGCAAAGTGTGCGTTCTCTTGTTTCAATTCGTGTATCTCATCTCTATATTCGTGTAACATAGCTATATCCTTTTTCTGTTTTTTAGTATTGTATTTTATCTATTTTGCCATTAATATACGGTTATGTTCTATACTCTGCGTTGATTTTGACATACTCATAGCTAAGGTCGCAACCATAAGATGTGTAGTAACCATCACCCAATCCCAAATCACAACTAACTTTGAAGCTATCTTGCTTCATAATCTTATAAGCTCTATCTTCTCTAGCCTTATCAAGCTCTCTAAACTCATCTGAGTAGATAAGCAAATCATCATAATAGATAGTAAGCTTACTCTCATCACACTCACACCCACTAGCACCGATAGTTGATGCTATCCTTCCCCAGTTTGGGTCTTCTCCAAATAGAGCTGTTTTAACAAGTAGAGAGTTGCTAAGTAGTATAGATGCTCTCTTGGCATCTTCATCACTCACAGCACCTTTTACTTCAAACTCTACAAGCTTATTTGCCCCTTCACCATCTCTTAGTATCATCATAGCTAACTTAAATGTTATCTCATTTAGTGCTTTGGTAAAAAGCTCTTTGTTATAAGCTCCACTTTTTTTGTTTGCTAAAAGCATCACAGTATCGTTTGTAGATGTATCACCATCTACGGATATACGGTTAAATGATTGTTCGATGGCATTTGGGAGTAACTCCTCCATATCATCTTTTGGGATAGAGGCATCTGTTGTTATAAAACATAACATAGTAGCCATAGCAGGGTTTATCATACCAGCACCTTTACAAATCGCACTTATGTGAAAAAAGTTCCCATCATCTAGTGTAATTTTGTATGCTAACTCTTTCTCAAAACTATCTGTTGTCATGATAGCTCTTGCTGTTTTATTTGAGTTTTTAGCATTAAAGTCTAGTTTATCAAATGCTGAAGTTATCTTCTCTATGGGTAGTCTGTATCCTATAACACCAGTTGATGACATGATAGGGTTTGTAACATCTAATTGTGTTAGTGAGTTAAAGATAGTATCTATATCTTCTACCCCTTTAGCTCCTGTCATAGCATTGGCATTTTTGGCATTGATGAGTACAAAGTTGGTTTGAAAACCTTTTGGATACTTCTGATAGTGTTTGATAGGTGAAGCTTGAAATTTATTGGTAGTAAATACAGCACTCACATCACACAACTCTTCACTTCTTATAAAAGCTACATCTCCTTGAGAGCTATCAGGTCTCATTCCGACATTACAAGCATCACAGTAAAACCCACTAACTACACTCAATCCACCATCTACTAACTCTATCTTAGACATATTTCAACTCCTCAGGCATCTGTTTTTTTCTTATGATTTTTTTGGCATACTTTATACCTTCACTTGTTCCGATAAGTAGCAGTTTAGAGTTAGGCATAATGATAGTATCACCTTTTGGCATAGGCACAAACTTACCATCTTCATATCTAACACCAACTACTGTAACATTGGCTACATCTCTAAAACGAGTAGCTTTGAGCTTTTTGAGTGTAAGCCAAGATGTTTTTGAAACTTTTGCCTCTTCTAAATCAAGTGGAGTATCTTTCTTGTATAAAAACTCTTGAAGGATATTTTCCATATCGGGTCTTACAGCCATAGCGTTGATGCGTTGAGCCATAAGCTTAGTAGCTATAACTACTTTATTTGCCCCTAGTTTTAAGAGCTTTTGTTCATCTTCATAACTTTGGGCATTGGCAATGATGAGGTATTTTCTAGCTCTATGTATCTCTTGTTCATAGAGTCTTGCTGAGGCTATTGTGGCGATATTGTTTGTTATCGTATCTGCTAGGGTGATGACACCTTTTGCTGAGGATAAGTGAGATTTTAAAATACCCTCTTCTGTGTGTGCTTCAGCTTGAACAAAATAGGGGTATTTATATTTTTTAGCTATCTCTTCTATATCTTCTCTAGGGTCAACCACTACAAACGGTATATGGTTGGCTCGAAGTTGTTTTGTCACTTGTATTGTAAAGTCATTGTGATAACATATCACAAAATGGTGCTTCAATCTTGCTATCTCATAAAGCATTTTACGCTCCTTGGCGATTTTTTGAAACTCACCCTTATTGACTACCTCGGCGATAATACCAACAGCGATAGAGAAGATAACAAATCCAAGTATAATCAAAGTGATAGTAAAAATCCTACCCATATCAGATATAGGTTGTATCTCTCCATAACCAACAGTTGTAAATGTTATACCTGTTTGATATATGGCATTCATAAGAGTAAAACCATCTATAACCATATAGCCAATAGTACCAACAAGCATTATAAGTATAGTTAAGATAAATGGTAGTCTAAAAGGGGCTAGTTGAGCATAATACTCATCATTTAGTGTAATATGAGGTTTTGGAGCTGTTCTCCAGCCTAAAAACTCTTTTATATTTTTGATAATTGCCATAATTTATCGCTTTAAGTAAAGCTAAACGGAACAGAGATGTTCCGTGTATGGCTTATTTTAGTTAGTAGCTTGAGCAGCTTTTTTTCTCATAGTTCTTAGTGTAGAAGCCGCAACTTTAATTCTCTTTGTTGTACCATCTTCAAGAGTGATTTTAACACTTCTTAAGTTTGGAAGTTGTCTTCTTTTTGTTTTGTTATGAGCGTGAGAAACATTGTTTCCTGTCAATGGACCTTTACCTGTGATTGAACATCTTCTTGCCAT
>Ga0256828_1001045_pt1 | contig 17758 bp, 18 predicted proteins | sample CV88metaG_FD_185993 | JGI IMG/M metagenome (GOLD analysis project Ga0256828, IMG submission 185993) | Hydrothermal vent microbial communities from East Pacific Rise, Pacific Ocean - CV88 | ecosystem: Environmental > Aquatic > Marine > Hydrothermal vents | place: Pacific Ocean: East Pacific Rise...
CAACAGCCTGAACCAAAAGCTTTGTTTATTTCACTTGATAGAAAAGGTAGATATGTTTATGGGTATGCTGTTGGGAAGAGTAGCGTGAAAGAAGCAACACAGGAGGCATTTGTTTCGTGCGAAAAAGAGCGAAAAAACCGTGGATTAAAGGATATGTGCATCCCTTATGTGATCAATGATCATATCAGTACAGAAGTGCTTAATTAGCCTATGATATGTGCACTATAGGTACGGATATTCTCAATGATCTCCGGATGAGCATTGAGATAGAAAAAGGCAGCACCTGCGAGTAGCACAGTGGCAACGGCAAAAAAGATCTTGACCATGGAGTAGGGGCGTTCACCTGAGACTTTGCCTGTTTGGGCATTGACCGCATAGCGGTAGGTTTTATGGTTCCACTCGAATGAGGCGACCCATACGGGCAGCAGAATGTTCTTGTAGGTGGTGTTGAGGTAGCGGGTGTTGGCAGCGGTAATTTGCTGCTGGTCGCCGCCGATGTCACGGCGTATGGCATTTTCGATCATGCGATTCATCTTGACCTTGGCGTATTCAAATCCGTTGTCAAGTCCTACAGTGTACTCTTCGGCTTCAAAGCCCGCCAGATACTTCTCATCGAAGGGTACCAGCGTAGAGGTGTCCCACGGTTCGAGTGACTGCAAGATGGTGCGGGTGACGGTTTTGCTTGCTCCTACGGTAATGTCATCAAATGAGAGTGTCACCCTGCCGCTGACCGGTGTCCACCGGATACGTGGCTCTTGTGTACGTACCTGCCTTATCCTTCCTTGGGAATCCTGAATATTTTTTGTCACGGTGACATAGTAGATATCTCCCCGTTGTCCCTGATAGTCCGTCACCGTGTCACTGTCGTATGTCCAGTAGGGCAGGTAATAGCCGGTGAGCTTGTTATCACCGTCAAGGTATTTGGTAAACGCGGTAGGTGCGAACCAGAGAGAGCCGACCCATTGTTTGAAATGCCTCTGCGCCTCTTTGTGGTTGAGACGAAACGGTATGAGCGACTGCGGGGTGATCTCTTTGACAAAGTCGGTAATGGAGGGAGTGCCGCAGTAGGGGCAGTTGGTAGAAAACGTATAGGGTGTCAGAGTGAACTCCCCGCCACACTTTTTGCAGTGTACCTTTTTCTCGATCTGCCGGTTTGGGGTTTGGTCGAGCTTTTGAAGCGCTTCTGAGAGGTTGTGTTCTTCAATGGGGGTATCTGCTTCTGAGATCGGTGTCTCTTTCCGGCAGAATTCACAGACAAGTGTGCCTGTTGCCGGTGAGAATTTCAGCGGTGCCCCGCAGGAGGGGCAGGTAAAGTTGACGGCAGTGAACTTCATGGATTACGGCAGGGGCGGGGGTGTTTGTGCAAAGTGGTTGCCGAGGATCGTTTCAGCGGCTGCCCACTCGGACATACCCTGTGTCCATACAAGGGTCTCTCGTGTCATTTGACCCTCTTTGATCATTGTTTCGATCGCTTCCAGTGAGAAGGGACCCTCCTGAACACCGTTGCGAGCAATGTAGTACTGCGGCAGTTGGTTGGGAAGCGGCGGCGGGGTGGTACCGGTGGTGCTGGCGTTCATACTCTGTGCCATCTGCTGCCCCATGGCGATGCCTGCACCCATACCGATCATATCGCCCATGCTTCCTCCTGAAGCGTTGCCAAGGGCATTGCCTGTCTGGTACTTGAGGTTTGCATCAAGGTCGCCTGTGATCTCACGGCTGCTGCGTGCGTCGATGGCTTTTTCGACCTCATCGGGCAGGGAGATGTTCTCGATGAGCATTTTGGTCAGTTCCAGTCCGTACTCTTTGAAGTAGGGGGCGATGTGCTCGGTGATGTAGCTTCCAAAACGCTCATAGTTGCGTGCCATATCGAGTACCGGTGTGTCATCTTCTCCCAGTACGGTTGCCAGCTTGGAGACAATGAGGTTCGTTAGCTGCGCTTCGATCTCGTCTGTAGTGAAGTGTCCGTCGGTACCGACGATCTCTTTGAGGAAAGTGACCGGGTCATCGATGCGTATCTCGTAGGTACCGTAGGCACGCAGTCTGACCATGGCAAATTCGGGGTCACGAACCATGATGGGGTTTTTGGTACCCCACTTGAGGTCGGTGAATCGTTTGGTGTTGAGGAAGTAGACCTCCGCTTTGAACGGAGAGTTGAACCCGTGATCCCAATGTTGCAGGTTGGTCAGAATAGGAAGGTTCTTCGTCTCCAGTTCATAGATACCTGGACCCAGCACATCGGCGATCTCCCCTTCGTTGACAAAGACTGCTACCTGAGATTCGCGTACGATGAGTTTGGCACCGTATTTGATCTCGTTGCCTTGACGGTTGAAGCGGTAGACCATTGTATCGTGCGAATCGTCCGTCCACTCGATGACATCGATAAATTGTCCCAAAAGCCAGTCAAAAAGTCCCATCTACGCCTCCTTGGTATCGGTGCTTGCCTCAGGCAGCGCTTCGGCTTTGGCTTTGACCGAAAGCAACGCCTCTTTAAGCTCCTGCTCCGTTTTCTTGAGCTCCTCTTGTGCCTTGGCGCGTGCCTCTTTTCCTTCCTGTGCAATACGCAGAGAATCGTTGAGGGTATCGATGAAGGTCTGGTTTGCTTTCTTGATGCTCTCAATGTCAAAGATACCGCGTTCCATCTGGCGGCGTACTTCGGCATTGGCCTCTCTGAGCCCTTCGGCATTCTTCTCAAGCAGTTCATTGGTCAGGTCTGCCGCCTCTTTGGTGGCAATGGCCGCATCGTGGCTGCGGAAGATGGCAACGGTCTGAGCCAGCTGGTTACGCCAGAGCGGTACAGTGTTGACCAGTGTCGAGGTGATCTTGGAGATGAGCGACTTGTCATTCTCCTGAATGAGGCGGATGCTCGGAAGTGACTGCATGGTCACCTGTCTGGAGAGTTTGAGGTCATGTACGCGTCGCTCCAGCTCGTCACGGAAACCGCGGATCTCTTTAAGCTCCTGGATCGCCATCATATCATCGTCGCTCTCCTGTACCTTCTTCTCATACTCGGGGATGATCTTCTCTTCAAGCTCTTCAAGTTTGGTCTCTCCGGCCTTGATGTAGAGCTCCAGTTTTCTGAAGTACTCCAGGTTGGCATCGTAGAGTTTGTCAAGGGCAACAATGTCGCTCATGAGTTGGCTCTTGTGTTTCTCAAGGTCATTGGCAACCAAATCGATCTGATCACGTACTTTTTCATACTCCTGTACGAACTCAACCAGCGGGTTGGCAGCACCAAAGAGCTTTTTCCACCACGGCACACTCTTGTTGGGGTTGAACTCATCAATGTCAAAGCCGCGGATGGAAGCGACCATTTTACTCAGGGCATCTCCTGCGGCACCGAGATCTTTGTTCTGTACCCCGTCTATCATACGGTTGGAGATCTCATCAAGCTTCTCCTGTGCGGATGAACCGAAGTAGATGATGGACTTTCTGTCACGGATGTCCAGTTCGTTCATGGCATCTTGAAGGGCTGTCACCTCATCTTCCATCACTTCGGGGATCTGCTCCTCTTTGTTAATGATCGCTTTTTCGATAACTTCTTTTGTTTTTGTTTCCATTCTTCTTCCTTTATATTGGTTTTAATGATTGATCTGCGCTTTGAGCGTATCGATACGTACATCAAGATCGAACTGATTGTTCCCCTTGAGGCGTTCGAGCTCTTTTTCAAAACGTGTTTGAACCTCACCCATGAGCGTATGCAGCCGTGCTTTGGTAGCATCGTCTATCTTCTCCTCCTCAAGCTGGGTGTAGGAGTCGGTTACTTTGGCAATGCCGTCAATGTAGACAATGAGGAATTTGCGTGCCATACGGACATCTTTGGGGTCTTCCTGAATGGTCTGCAAGATCGCCTCCGCCTGTTTCATCGCACCGGAGAGTTTTTGGTGAAGTGCGGTGTCGTGTATCTGTTTCATGTGGGTGCGGATGGCATCGAGCTTGCTCTGTGCCTCCCCAATGGTCTCCAGCACAAACTCCGCGGAGATGTCTCCGAGGTTCTCCAGTTTGTCCGCTTTTGGGTCGCTGCCGTAGTAGAGGAACCAGCCTGCGATTGAAATGATAGAGAGAAAGATCGACTTGGCAAAGGGTGCGCCTCCTGCGACATAGGCTGTGTAAAAAGTAACGACTCCCAGCAGTATGCCCGCGATGTTCTTGTATGGGACTTTGGGTGCTTTGGCGAGCGTACGCTCTTTGTACTCCCTCTCTTGTGCAAAGCCTTTTTTGGCCAGGGTCAATACACCGAGAAAGAGCACAAATCCGATGCCGTTGAGGAGAAAGGCTTTGACGTTGGTCTGCAAGAGTGCCAAGACCACACTTAAAAAGAGCGGAACGGCAAAGAGGTAGAGTAGAGAGCCCTTTGTCGTCTTGGGTGCAGCGGTTGTTTCGGGTGTATAGCGTTTAGCCAGTGCCATGGGTGACTCCTAAAAAAGATTTGCCAGCGGATACCAGACCGCAAAGCCGACAGAAAAGAGCAGAAAAATGAGACCGAATATCTTTGTCATGGTGGGAGACAACATACAAACCCCCTCGTTTAAAAATTTGTCTTATATGATTGTAGCATGTAATTATGAAGCAAATGTGAAAAAACGATATCTTTAGTCAACTACCTGCAACTCTGCCGGTTTCAATCCGTTAAATGTGGTCTGTTTGACCATGGTATAGCCAAGCATATTCTCAAAGATAATCTTGTCACCAATATGGAGTGGTCGGGTAAAGTAGTAGGTGCCTATGGTGTCGCCTGCGATACAGCTCATACCGCTAAGCGTATAGCGGTATGGGGTGGATGTGGTAGTAGTATCTCTAACCTTGGGGGCATGTTTGGTGATGGCAACATCGAGCAGATGGCTCTCAATGGAGGTATTGAGAATGATAATAGGGGTATGAGGGTGTGGGATGATGTCCATGATCTCGCATATGTAGTAGCCACACTCATGTAAGACCGCAGAGCCCGGTTCAAAGTAGAGCGTAAGGTTGGGATATCGTTCTTGAAATGTATGTATGAGTGCAATAAAATGCTGTGTATCGTAGTGGTTTGATGTGAACTCCTGCCCGCCACCAAGGTTGAGCCATTGAAGTGAAGGGAGAAGTGTGGCGTAATGGGTTTGAATATGTGCCAAGAGTATGTCCAGGGCATCGGCATTTTGGTAGCAGAAGGGGTGAAAGTGCAAGCCCTCAAGCTCTGTGAGGTTAGCTGCTTCTGCCAGAAATGTTTGGTAGTCCACGCCCAGCCGTGAATCGTTGCAGTCGCAGTAGGCAGGTTGTACAAGGGAGAGTTTGGGGTTGATACGCAGTCCTAATGAGGTGTGCTTGTGGCATTGTGGTGCAAATCGCTGCCACTGAGACAGAGAGTTGAAGCTGAGTGTGTGGCTCAGTTGTGCCAAAGTCTCAAGCTCATTTTCATCGAATGCAGGGGCATAGCAGTGAAGCTTTTTGTATGTATAGCGGCTGACTTTGCCTGCCTCGGTCATATTGCCTATGCTAAAGCCATCAAGTGCATGCGCGATCATCTCCAGTGCCGGTGGTGCATCGAAGGCTTTTAGGGTGTAGAGCCATTTGATGCCGGTTTGCTCGGAGAGGATGCGGAGTTGCCGGAGGTTTCTGTGCAGTTTGCTTCTCTCCAGTACGAAGGTCGGGCTACTCATACCACTTCTCCCACCCTTGGTTGTAGTATTCTATGAGTTGGTGTGAACTGAGCTTGTTGGGTTCGATGGATGAGGGTTTATCCATGTCCTTGTCAAAAAAACGCATCTTCTGCATGCTCTTTTCATCAAGATAGCGCATCCCTTTAAGCGGGGTGATCTTGACGTGTGAAAGCGGCAGTCGGGAGGCAAGGACAAACCCCCACTCCCCGAAGCTTGGCACATAGGTGTGGTAGGGGAGGGTATGAAGCGTGGTACTTGCTACGGTTTGGGCAATGCACCAGAAGGCATCTTTGCTGAACATAGGAGAGGTCGCCTGTGTCACCATGACCCCTGCACGGGAGAGATGTGCGTTTACAAGACGGTAGAAACTCTCGGAGTAGAGACGGGAGAGTGAAATGTTGTTAGGGTCGGGAAGGTCGATGATGATGACATCGTAGAGAGTGTCGGCATGTTCTAAAAACTTCCACGCATCGGTATTGACAACAGTTACTTTGGGGTTGTCATAGGCGTGCTGGTTGAGTTGACTGAGCTTTGGGTGAGTCTTGAACAGGGTCGTAACGGCAGGGTCGAGGTCGACCAGTGTCACATGTCCTACGTCATCATAACGGAGGACTTCACGCAGTGCCATACCATCGCCACCACCGATAATAAGCACCTGCTCATGGGACTTTGCCGTCTGCATGGCAGGGTGTACCAGAGACTCATGGTAGCGGTACTCGTCAATGGTGTCAAACTGAATGGCACCGTTGATGTAGAACTGAATACGCCCATTGTTGGCGGTTAGTACCAGCTTCTGGTAGGGGGTCTGCTGGCTGTAGATGACACTGTTTTTGTAAAGTTTGTTCTCAATAAGTGTTGTCAGTTGAGAGGACTTGACAAACCCAGTGATCAGCAGGGCTCCGATAAGCAGTAGTCCGATGAGGTAGCCTCTGCCAAGCTCCGAACGGAAGAGGTACCATGCCATTGCCCCTACAAGCAGGTTCATCTCGCCAAAAAGAAATGCCGTCTGCATCAACCCCAGTTGGGGGACAAGGACAAGTGGAAAGAGCAATGCGGCAAAGAGTGCACCGATGTAGTCAACGGTAAAGACATTGGAGATGTTGGTCTTGAGTGAAAAGCTCTCTTTGAGAATACGGATAATAAGCGGTATCTCGATGCCGAGCATACTGCCAAGCAGAATGGTTACAAGGTAGAGGAATGCCTCATAGTTGCCGATGAACGCAAAGGCGTAAAAGAGAATGAACGCACTGAATCCGCCAAGCAGGGCGATGCCCATCTGGAGTCTGACAAAGGCACGCGGCAGCTGGTTCTCAATGAAACGGGAGAGCCATGCACCTACACCCATAGAGGACATAAAAAGCCCTATGATAAGCGAGAAGTGGTAGATGGAGTCTCCCAGCAGGTAGGAGGAGAGGGTACTCTCCAGCAACTCATAGACCAGTCCGCAAACGGCGATGATAAAGGTGCCAAAAAGCAGTGCTGTCTCTTTGGCTTTGATGCTTTTGGTGTGGTGGGTCACGCTACTGGATCGCTGCTGAGATGATCATGCCAAGTGAGGCGATGATGGAGGCTAAAACGATCGCCAAGGCGATGTTCCCCTCCTCGACAACCTGTTTGCGAATGGAAAACTTGGTTATTGTCTCCATCATAAAAATGACCACCGCAAAGATGAGTGAGCCTAAAAGTGCGTAAAGCAGGGTTGATCCGATCTGTTCCATGGTTATATCTCCTTGATAGTGTTATTTTCCGTAGCCCCAGCCGCCGGAGTTGTAGTGTCCGGTGCGTACGCTGTGGTGTGTTTGTGTCGATGGTTCTTTAGAGACCACCTCCTGTAGACCGATACCCTCATAAGTGGAGTAGAACGATCCTATGGTCATTCCGGTAAAGAGTATCAGCAACACTTTAGTCATCCCAGTCCTCCCAGTCATCATCGTCCCAATCGTTGATACTATTATACGATGATTTTGTTGGAAAGAGAGAACTCACGAAGAAGAGTCCTATGATAAATATAATTATCATTACTTCTGCTCCAAATACCAATAAAGCACCATACCCTGCGAATAACATGATAGCAACAATACCTCCACGTAATCCGCTGTAACGGAAAATTCCCCAAAGCAAGAAAAGGCATAGAAGTGCCATAAGATAGGGGAGCCGTATGATATGCTGTTCGATTGTCAGAGTTACTGCATTGTTCGGGTTGGATTTTTTTACGATCAGATGGTATGTGCCCTGCTCAAGTTTGACATATGCTGTTGCCGAGAATGAGCTGGGTGTCCAGCTTGGTTTGACCGTTTTGTCAGGAAAGATCGCTTTGCGTTCATCCAATGAGAAGAGCATCTTGTTATCTTGATAGAGGAAAAGATGCAAATGCTCCTGCTTCCCTTTGTAGCCGTCAAGTGTAATAGCCGTAAGAAAAGCGCTGCTCTTGATCGTAATGTTTGTTTCAAAGTTGTTTTTAAATGAAGTCTGTAAAAGGGTGTCCCTGTAGAAGAACGAGCCCAATATCAGTATGATAACCATGGCAAAAAGTAGAAAAAACGGTTTGACATTCGTTTTGGGCAACGCATCATTTTCCGATGTTGTTTTGTTTGAAACGGATATTGTATTATCCGGTATTACATCTGATTTTTCTTCGGAGGATGGTATATGTTTCTCTTTTGCGTCGGTGACACCAAAAGCGTGAAAGAGTCTTTTTTTGTCCAGTCTTTGTGAATAGTACACCTCCAACTCTCCGCTGTTCTCTTCGATGCTGAGTGCTTGAAACTGTACGCCGCTGTAGTCCCATACCATAAAACGGTCATTCTTTTGGGCAACCCACGTCAATTCTCCTTCGACATAGGAGATGAAGCAAAAGTAGAGTGGCTCTCTTTGCAGGTAGTGCCCTTTACGGTAAAAGAGTGACTTGGGCTTTTCTCCCATCCATGAAAAGAGGTCAAAGTCGCGTACCCGTTTGGCAAAATGGATGTGTGGCTTGTCATACTCATAGATTAGCCAGCTGTAGCCGTGGGTTGGAGAAAAAAGAGACAGTTCTACCCAGGGCATATCGGAAGGGTCGTCGGTACGGTACTGCACTAGCCCGATGATCGTCCATGACACCCCTTTGATAGTGCCGTGCATACCAATGGAGAAGGGGAGTTTGGGTCGTTTGACAGCATTGAACTGAGAGAGGACTTTGTAGTGGTCGTTCATATCAAGCACGCTGTGGCAGTAGTGACAGGTAATGGTCTGTACCCTGCCGCCTCCCAAAATATCCAGTGGTGCGGCACAGTGGGTACACTTGATCGCGTAGTGGCGGTTCATGAGACGACCTTTTTGATCTCAAAGGGGTCGATCCACCGTCCCTCATAGACTTCAAGTCCCTGCGGGGTGAACTCCAGTGTTCTTAATAGGGCACCTTTGCCGCTGAGGTGTGCGTAGTCGTATTGGCTTCCAATGGCTATATTTTTAGGAAGGGTACCTTCAAACCCTTCACAGGTCGCACTGCCCATTTCGGTGACGATCCATCTATCCAAGCGCATACCAATGCCCAGATCGTCAAACGCCATTGTCATGTTATGTTCTGAAAGCGCCTGTTCCAGAACCATATCACCTTCATCGACCGAGAGCCAGTAGGCATTGCCGTCTTCACTTTTGAGCCACCACTCCTCCCAAAATCCCCTGCCGTAGTTGTAGCGTATCTTTCCTATGGGGAGGTAGGTGGTCTCTTTATATGAAAAAGGCTGATGCATGACAATGAGAGATGGTGCATCACTGAGCACAGACTGCTTGCCTGCCAGACGTACGGCATCATCTTCTAAAAATATGGTTGATCGGCACGATCGGCACTGTACAAGTTTGGTGTAGGAGAAGTAGACAGAGAGTATATCACCACACTGCGGACAGCGAAACTGTTCTGTTGCTGTTGAAAATGTAGCCATCCCTTCCCCGCTTCCTGTTTGTTAGACGTAAGATTAACATAATGAAGCTTGCAGTACGAAAATAGATTTTATATGATTTTTTAATAGAGCAGTGTACTGATATGGTCGTCGATAGCATAAGGAACGCAGGATGTCTGCAGATTTGGGTGTTTCTCTTTTTCTGTTTCACAAAGCGCTTGTGCTTTCTCTTCGGCTTTTTGTGTAGACTTCTCTCCCGAAGCCATACCTATAGCGAAATCCCCTTTTTTAGAGAGAGCCAAATAGAGCGCTTTGTGTTGTGATTTTTGATGGTACTCTTTTAATGTAGTATAGAGTGTATCAGTAATGTTCCCCGTACCATATCGCTGTTTCACCTCTTTAAATGTCTCTTCGAATGGATTGTTCTCATCATCCAGAGGAACGGCATTTGGATGAGAGGATATTGATGAGGTTTGCGTATGGGTAGTAACCGTTTTGATCTCATCAATACTCTCTTGTACCTGATGAAGCATACGGTAGGCAAAGAAAAGTCCTGCAGCAATAAGAAGCACAGTAAGAAGGATCAGGGTAATTCGTTTTCCTGTCGGCTTTTTAGGTGCCACAAATGTTGCGCCGCAGTATTCACACTGGTAGTGATCATCTATTTTTTTTAAGCGGTTCGAACCGCATGTTGTACATTTAAGATTATGCATAGCTTATTGTACCCAAAGTAGGTAAAGCTCAATTTTTTACGTTACACTTGCTTTATGAAAAGGATACTTGTCACCATTATTTTAGTATGTAGTCTGATTATGGCAAAAGAGTATGCCGATCAGATCAAGGTTGTAGACAGATGTGTACGGTTAACTGAACCACTGAAGATAGAGAAGCTTGGGCTAAAAGGCATGTCTGCGTCGATGCTAGATCCGGTAAAGAGTCGTGCAGCATGCCGGCAAAGCTTGAAACAGCACCCCAACGATCCTCATATACAGTTCTTGCTGGCACGTGCCTACTCTATGGGAGCAGAGAAGATAGCACCAGGGATGATCCCCCAAAAGCTGGCTTTGAAGATTAAAAAACTTAATGGCATTCCGCCCAGGCATGATAAAGCATTTGCTTTGGCACAAGCCTCTTGCAAAAAGGGCGACAGTGGCGGATGTATGTTGCTTGGGTACTATTACTATACGGGGAAGTATCCTAAACGAGATATGAAAAAAGCTTATTTGCTTTGGTTATGGTCATGCTCCCTGGGAAACCCGCATGCCTGTCAAAACCTCTCCGAAATGATTGAAAACCGTGAAGCATATGTGTCTGCCAAACGGGAAGAGGCAGATGCATACTCTGTTAATGCGTGCTTGTCTGGACTCTATCCCCGAGCCTGTGTTTTTCTTTCAGATCATTGGTCTTGGATGAAGGATAAACGGTTTAAAAAAGACCGTCAGTTAAAGAGCTATGTTGATTTTCATGCGTGTGTATATGGTAATAGTAATGCCTGTTACTTTTTATTCAAAGATGATAATAATGCTTCTATAGAGAAAAAACTCTATGCGTTTAAATATGCATGTAACAATGGTAACGCGAAAGCTTGCAGTGATGCAGGTGCGATCTATATGAAGAAGAGCCAGAATCGTGTTAATGTTATGATGGCAAAAAGCTTATTTGAGACAGCGTGTGAACTGGGTGATCTTCATGGAGGGTGCTGGTATGCGGGGAGCATTATGATGAATGGTACTATGGGAATTCCACAAGATGTCCCCTTGGGGATCAAATATCTTGAAAAGTCTTGTTTGGTAGGCAATAACAGTTTTGCCTGTTATGATCTCGCTACTTTTTACCTCTATACCAAAGAGAAAAGGTATCAGAACAGAGAAAAAGCGATACCTTTACTTAAGCGTGCGTGTAAACGAGGGAATTTACGTGCTATTGGAATGGGGTGTCAGGAGGGTATAGACTTTTGTTGTAAGCAGGATCCTGATGTTAGGAAAAGATGAAGGTATCAAGGATGTGAAGATTAGAACAACTATCTATAAAAAAGGGTGACGGAATGCAAAAAAGAGGTGTATAGTTTGCTATGGTGGTTGTGGTGGTGCTAGGAAAAAAGAGAAAAAAGAAAAAAAGGGGACAGTCGCCATTTACTGCATTTACTGTTTACTAAAAGTGTTGAGATCGCTAGAAGATATAACATGTATACAATTGCATAAAATGAAATTATGATATAATAATTTAACAACAAAATCACAAGGCACAAGGTATGAACAGAGAGAAAATACTAGAGTTATTACGTCAGTATAAAGAGGACAACCTTGATAAATACGGTATACTTGCTATGGGTATCTTCGGCTCTGTAGCAAGAGATGAAGCCAAGGAAAATAGCGATGTCGATGTGTGTATACGAACTAAGATGCCAGATATGTTCAGTATTATCCATATAAAAGAAGATCTGCAAACACTTTTTTCTGCAAAAGTAGATATCATTAGAGTACGGGAAAAAATGAACCCGTTTTTGAAAAAACGCATAGAAAAAGATGCCATATATGTGTAACTATGATAGGGAACTGGTTATAGAGATACTAGGTCAGATTTCTGATGCGGTATGTGTAGTACTGGAGAGATTTGAAGTTGTTTCGGATGTGTCCTATTTTACAGATACACCAAGAGGTAAAGAGAAGTTAGACAGCATATGTATGTTACTCATAGCTATAGGTGAAAGCATTAAAAAGATTGATAAGATTACCAATAAAACATTACTCAAAGCATATCCAAATGTTGACTGGAAAGCAGCAAAAGGAATGCGAGATATCATGGCACACCACTATTTTGATATAGATGCGGAAGAGATATATTTTGTGTGTGATAAAAAGTTAGAGGAACTGGGTAATACGATAGATCGAATGAAGCGAGATTTGCTTTCGTAGAAAGCGTAAAAAGGTATGGTGATAGTGATAACTCTATTCTGATCCTCCCTAAAAAAACTACATTATAATATCCCCTCCTATGTCAGTCAATCAATCCACATATTTTCCTCATTCTAAAGCTCCACTTGTGGAAGATTGGAAAAAGAAAAAAGAGAGACAGGCTACTTTAAAAACGACTATATAAAAAAACTACATTCACATGATCATTTTGTGTTATATTCATAAAAAAGCATTGAAAAAGAAGAGGGAAGAAGAGAATGAAACCGATTAATACCATTATAAAAATGACCGTTGTGGGTGTTGTGCTGTTCACACTCAATGCCTGTGATAAGAAGAGTATTGACGATGCTAATGCAAGTGTACCAACCCATGCAACCCAACAAGACACACCAAGTGACGGTGCTTCTACGCCCAATGACCATGCGGCTAATCCTGTAGCCGAATATAATGGTGATGGAACGAACAATACCCAAGCCGCTGCACCTGCACAAGAGAGTGGTACAGTAACGGGAGGTGTGCGCAATGGTGGAGATAGGTCAAATGGTGAGAATGGGTCAAATGGGTCGAATAGTGTAAATGGGCAGAGCAGCAATGTGGGAGGTTCCGACACGCATGAAGCCTCAGAAGCTCAGGACAATAATGGCACAACAACACAAACAGAAGATACCACTACTACAAACAGTACCGATGAACAAAACACCACCACCAGTACAGAAACAAATACTACCACAACCGGTGATACAAATACCACTGACATGAACGATACCAATGCGACGGAGGGTAATGATGAGAACACTACAGACAATGGAGATGACAATACGACTACCACAGCAGATGTCACCCCTCCGGTCATTACCCTTAAGGGTGAAGCGAACATTACTTTAGCACAAGGTGAACCCTACAAAGAACTTGGTGCTACGGCAGTAGATGCGGTTGATGGAAATGTCTCTGTGAGCATAAGCGGAACGGTCGATACGAATACGACAGGTAGGTACACCGTTACCTACACGGCTAAAGATAAAGCAGGGAATGAAGCGACTGTCACAAGAGATGTCAGTGTGGTGGCTCCGACACTGACAGGCATGACCCTAGAGAGTAACGCGACTACACTCAATGTAGGAGAGAGCGTACGGCTCTTTGTTACGGGGACGTACACTAACGGCAATCGTAAAAAGATAGATGCGAACATCTCCTACACCGTAACCCCTTCGGACAAAGCAGACATCAACAACAACATACTTATAGCCAAAAAAGACGGCAATGTCACCGTGCAGGCAACCTTAGACGGTAAAACCTCCAACCCCGTCACGCTCTCCATCTACTGGGAAGTAAACGGTCATAGGCTGCCGCCCGAACCAGACCCCAAAGTCAATAATGCTACATTGCTTGGCATTGACTCAAACAACAATGGGGTGAGGGATGATGTGGAGCGGTGGATCTATGAGACGTATGATACATATATTCCCTGTAAAGATATAGAAACGATCTGCCATGGAGATCTTGGGGATTTTTCGTGCATAGAAACTGTTTGCGAAGACCGTCCCGTGCCGTACCATCCGGTGGTTAGAGAAGCGATGATGGAGATAGCAAGGCAAGCACAGATTATTATTCAGGAGCCAGAAAAAGCAGGAGAAACTGTATTGGATTTTACGAAGGCATTTGCTTGTGCAGGTGATATATCTTTTTTGAAGGATAAAAATAATAGAAAGATTTCAGAATCTCTTTTATTGGATAAAAAGTTCAAATCCATACAATTTAATACAGTTCAACGAGTAAGAGCCTATGCAAATTTTAACTATTATTTAAGTGGTGGTGTATATGAATCTCTGTCAACAGATTATGTTTTAAAAAAATGGTGTTCTCCTAAAATTCAAGAGATGATAAAGGATCTGAAATGATCCGTATTATACTTTTTCTTATCGTTTCAGTAGCCTATGGGCTTGCTGACCTTCCTCCGGTAAAAACATACAACACCGTCAATGAATACCAAAGTGATATTTACTTTGGAAACGGGATTTTAACTACTTATGATGAAGCATACAGTGCATTGAGATATACCCTCATCCCCGCCATCCGTCACGATATTTACAAAGATAATGCGGCCAAGATGTACCAAAGGCACCACTTTGATGTGGCATATAACTATAGCTTTAAAAAAGACCTCGGTGTCGTCGGCGGGGTACTTGATATTGTCGAAAGTTATGAGCAGCTTAAAAATACCAGTGTAGGGTGGGAGAGTATCCAGTATATTATCGATGCCGTGAATCTATTGGCTCTTGAAAAAAGACCGTGGGGAGAGGTAGCAAAAAAAGAGCTCAAAAAAAAAGGTGACAGGCTACTTTAATACCTACTTAGTTTCCATAGTTATCTTACACGTAACCTCCGATTGTGTTTTCCGATAATATTATGTTATAGTGATAGATATGTTTTAAAAAAGAGGGAAAAAGCATGAAAGTCTTTGAAATAATAATCAAAATAGTTATGACGGTAGCGGTGCTGTTTACACTCAATGCGTGTGATAAAAAGAATGCTAATGATGCCAACGTAACCGTACCAACCCAAACGACACAACAAAGTATGCAAAACGACGGTGCTTCTGCGTCCAATACCGGCACAAATACCCAAACCGAAACACCCGCACAAAGTAGCGGTGTCGCTACAGGAGACACGTACAACGGAGCAAACAGCGGAAACGGGCAGAACAATACTGCCACCAATGAAGACAGCAGTCAAAACCATACCCCAAGCGGTAACACAAATACTGGAGGTTCCGACAATAGTGGCGCTAGCGGCAGCTCGGACAACAACGGAAACACCGGAAGCAGTGACCAAAACAGTACCGGCGGCTTAGACAACAACGGTTCTACCGGAGGGCAGGACAATAGCGCAACCTCAAGCGGGAATGACAATAACGGTACCACCGGTGGAGGAAACAACCAAAACGGTACCGACGGTGGCAACGACCGAAATGATACCGCTAACTCAGACAATAACAGTACAACAAACCATGAGCAAAACACTACAGGCGAACAAGACAACAATGGTACGACAGGCGGAGGATTGGACAATAACGGTACTACCGGAGGTGATGACGCAAATACGACGAATGAAGAAGAAAAAGGCGATACCGCCGATAAGATCGTCTCCATATCGATTCGTACCGATAAAAAACGCTATGTCGTCAAACGCGAACTTACTTCGCAATGCACGAAAACCCCTGCGCCGTATGATATGAAAACGGCCGTGTTGCGTTATTACGGCGAGGCGACCTATCAAGACGGAAGTAAACGTGAACTTGTCGAAAAAGCCACCCTTAAAACCGTTCCGAAGGTACGTAACCTTTGGTGGATGGGGCATGAGTTTTACCGTGTACGTCCTATGGAAGGAAACTATAGCGTACAACTGAGCTATAAAGACCTTCAAAGCAAACCCTATACCTATGAGGTACGTAAAGACCCTTCTAAGCTCAACGTGCAAACCCGACCGCTTATCCCGCGTAAACTCTACCAACTTGATATGCAACTTATCCAAACGCCCGAGAGTAACGTAACGTATGACATAAGACTGCAAACCCAAGGGGCGTTTTTCGCTTCATATAATGCGTACGAATATGACATATTTAAAAAAGCAAACCGCCGTACAGAAATATTACGCATCTCACCCCAAACGTGTCAAACAAACACTTACTATATCGGCTATGATGCCAATGTAACCGCATCGGATATTGTCGTCTCGTTCTCTGTGATGCAAAGTGATGATGCGTTTTACGAGGGCTATCGACACCCCGATGTTACCATCCCTGTTACACCGACGTATCTGTACCCTCCGGGTGTGGCCGAGCGTTTCGGAGCGATACGGGGCGTGCGTATCGTGATGCCGATCTATTCGGATATTATGCCGAAGTATCTACACTACTGCCTTATCGATCCGCCTCAAGGGATGCGTTTGCAAGAGCCTACGATCTCTTTTGCTCACGACTCTATGAGTGAGATCGGGCTTTACCGCGGTACGGAGATCGTGTGGGATGTACCCACAGACATCAAAGAGGGAGAGTACTATGACATCACCCTCGAAGCTGTAGACGATACGGGCTATGTGCAGCGCATCACCTTTCCTGTCAAAGTGCCTAAGACCACACCCATACAAACGGAAGTGAAAAACAACGAACTCGTTGTCATAGACAAAACTTCACCCCTATACGGCATGAAGCTTAGAGGGCATAACGGAGAGGATATCTCAAATGTTAAGCTTAGGAGTGTGGGGTATGAGGATGTGTGGAACTATCATAAAAAGTCCTATGAACAAGGTTATGAACTGAAATATATCGCTTTTACGATAGATAACAAGCCGCCAAAAACTGATATTGATTTACCGAATATTCCATATTTCGGGTTGCATAGATATGAGTATGATTTGTTTTCATGGAAAGATATTTCGCTTACATATACAAAAAATGACGACGGTACTAAAACTTACTATCGCAATGAATATGATGATGGGGGCACAAAGGTTTATTTGTTTGTTATTGAAGATAAGGATGGGAAGCAATGAGAAGCATTATCGTTTTAATTTCCACATTATCTATACTAAGTGCTGGAAAATATTGTCCCACTTTTCATTGCAAAACCGATTATAAAACGGTAAATGGGCAAGAGATACCTATAGGACTGAAAGCCTGCACCCTCCCTGTCACAACGGCTTCCGATAATCTCATCGTCACCATTCCCGCCGCATTTACCTAGCAGAAAAGGGGACAGGCTACTTTAATACACCTACCGTTATACTATCGACAGTACATATATATCTAGGAGAAGACAATGCCACGCATACCCAGAGGAGAGACTGTAGGAGGCATCTATCATGTGATTAACAGAGGTAATATGCGAATGCAGGTCTTTGATGATATGGAAGATTATGAATACTTCCTGAAACTTTTAGAAAAAGCAAGCAAAAGAGAAAAAGTAGAGATACACGCTTATTGCCTTATGCCAAACCATTTTCATCTGCTGCTCGTTCCCAAAGAGCCCAATAGCCTAAGCAGATTTATGCAGTGGGTGATGACCTCTCACGTGCGCTACTATCATAAAAAGCATCAAACATCAGGACATATTTGGCAAGGCAGATATAAAAGCTTTATTGTGGAAAAAGAGAGTTACTATACCACACTTATACGATATATAGAAGCCAATGCATTAAGAGCCAAACTGGTAAGAGAAGCCCAAGACTGGGATTATGGATCTTTGATGGAACGAGAACATCAACACAGAACACTGCTTTGTGAACCTTATGTGGCTTTAGATGCACATTGGGTAGCATATGTGAATGAACC
>Ga0256828_1001046_pt1 | contig 17754 bp, 18 predicted proteins | sample CV88metaG_FD_185993 | JGI IMG/M metagenome (GOLD analysis project Ga0256828, IMG submission 185993) | Hydrothermal vent microbial communities from East Pacific Rise, Pacific Ocean - CV88 | ecosystem: Environmental > Aquatic > Marine > Hydrothermal vents | place: Pacific Ocean: East Pacific Rise...
GTTGAAAAGAGCATCTATCATCATAGCCGAAAATGAGGTTATAATTTTATTGTCTATAAAATATGAATTATCAGAGTTTTTAATAGCATTGGTATAAAAATAACCATTTTTACTCATATGGTTTATCATAAAATCAAGGCTTTGGAATGCTATTTCTTTATAAAATTTATCCTCTGTTATATCATAAGCTCTAAGATATAGAGATGAGATATTAGCATTGTCATAGCTAAGTTTCTCTACACTAGAAATTTGCCACTCTTTTGTGGAAGCATATCTAAAAAAACCACCATCTTCTGTATCATATATCTCTTTTGTTGCTATATTTTTTAGAGTAGATAATACTATAGATAGAAGCTCTTTATTATCTGTTACCTTATAGTTATCTAATAATAAGTCAAGTGTAGAAATATGTAAGAATTTTGGTGAATCTCCAAAGCCACCATTGACATTATCATATAAACTAAGTGCATGAGATGTAATAGTTTTTGAAATATCAATATTTAACCGTGTAGCTTCTATATTTTTGTTTTGTGGATTTATATATTGTAATACCTCTTCACCTTTTTCTATCATGGTCTCTTTATCATCTCGATATTTTTGATAAATGGTAGTAAGAAGATTTTTAAAATCCAAAACATTACCTTGAGGAGTTGTTCCTATATATGAAGCACTATAGAATGGTTTTAAATCTTCAGTCAAAAAAATAGAGACAGGGGAGGAGCAGTTTTGACCATTCATTAATTTATAAACTTGTTTATAATATTTGTCTATATCTGTTCTCTCATCTTTATCTACTTTTATGGATATAAAATGTTCATTTAGAAGTTGAGCAATAGGTAGGGTTATAAATGACTCCTCTTTCATAGCTTTACACTGTTTTGAACCACTATAACCAATGGAGAGAAAAATAGGTTTTTTTTCTGCTCTTGCTTTAGCTAATGCCTCCTCACTCCAAGAGTACCAGTTGATGATTGTATTTGCATATTCACGCAAATATAAAGAAGTTTCATTTTTTAAATAATTTGACACAAGAATCCTTTTTATTGTGTAAAAAATAGAATTTAAAGTAAAAAATAACAATATTAAACACTATTTTGCTTTATAATACCGACTAATCTACAATTACTACACATATTAACGAAATTTTTACATATCATTTGATATAGTATTAACATTAGAGAAAATATCGCTCTTAATATAATCTATTCACTTGAAAAAGGGATTAAAACAAATATGAAAATTATAAAATTATTTCTATTGGTTACACTATTTTTAACATCTGGAACAGCAGGATTTGAATCTGCCCTTAAAAATCAATCAAAATATCTTAAGCCTGAAGAGGCATTTAAGGTTTATGCTGTTGATACTGATGAGGGTATTGAGACAAAAATTATTTTGGGAAAAAATATTCACATTACTTACGATACTTTGAAATATAGGATAGTAGACCCTGTTGAGTTTGAGTTGGATGTAGTCAAGCCAACTCCAGAGAAAGTTCAAAAAGAGTTGCATCTAAATAAAGATGTTATTGTCAATATTCCTATGTCGGTTATTCGTTCAAAAATTACAGGGGAGAAGACAAAATATACATTAATGATTGAGTTTCAAGGCTGTTCAGATAAGGGTATTTGTTATAATACAATTCAAAAAAAGTATAATTTTATTACACCAAAGCAGGGAATTTGGAGTAAAATTATGAGTTTAACAGATAGTAAAAACTCTGCAAGTATTATAGATGTATTGAAAAGTGAAAGCTCATTTTTTATTGTTTTACTATTTTTAGTTCTTGGGCTACTTTTGGCATTAACTCCTTGTATCTTCCCAATGATACCTATACTCTCTTCGATTATTGTCTCACAATCGGGTGATGGACAACCAAGTGCAATGAAAGGGTTCGTGACCTCTTTAATTTATGTCTTATCTATGGCTGTTACTTATACGACAGTAGGGGTCATATCAGGACTATTAGGTGCAGATATCCAATCAGCAATGCAGAATCCTTGGGTATTAACCACATTTGCTCTAATGTTCTTTGCTTTGGCACTTTCTCTATTTGGTTACTATGAGATGCAACTACCATCAAAATGGCAATCTAAACTCAATTCAGCAAGTGATAGCGCACAGGGTAAAGGGATTATTGGTACAGCTATAATGGGATTCCTATCAGCATTTATTATTGGACCTTGTGTTGCTCCTCCTCTAGCAGGAGCAGTTATCTTTATATCTCAAACAGGAGATGCATTTCTTGGAGGATTAGCACTCTTTGTTATGAGTATTGGTATGGGACTACCTCTTCTCCTTGTTGGTCTAGGTGCAGGTAAATTTATGCCAAGACCTGGTGGCTGGATGACAACTGTTTCACAAGTGTTTGGTGTAGTTATGTTAGCACTATCTATATTTATGCTATCAAAAGTTCTTCCTGAGAGTGTTACAATGTTATTATGGGCATTACTATTTATTGGAGTCTCTCTATATATGGGAGTATTTAATAATAGTTCACAAAGTAAAGGTGCATTTAAACTATTTCAGCTTCTTGGATTTGCATCTCTAATCTATGGTGGTTCTCTCTTTATTGCACTACTTAGTGGTTCAACTTCAATGATGCATCCATTTGAGAAGTTTACAACACCACAAGTGATAACAGTTAATAGTGTTAAAACAGGTGATAGTGATGTATCTACTCCAAAAGAAGAGGATAGAAGTTCTCATACAGGTTACTCTCTTGCTAAGTTGATGGATGAGGTAAAAGCTAGTAAGCTTCCTGTAGTTGTAGATTTTTCTAAAAAATCATGTCCATCATGTAGGGAGTTAGAGGCAGTTACTTTTCCAAATCCTAAAGTTAGAAGTGAGCTAAAAAGATTCACTTTTATCTCTATTGATATTACAAATCAAACAGATGAGGAGAAGGCTATTCTTAAGCATTATGGTCTTTTTGGTACACCAAATATTATCTTTTTTGACAAAAATAATAAATTTTTACCAGAAAAATCTCTTAATGGATTTATAAATCCAAAAGTTTTTGCTGAACACTTAAAGTCTATTTAGTGAATAAAACTATAGAAATAGGCAAAGTTAATAGCTTAAAAATAGAGAGAGATACAGATTATGGCTATTATTTAATAGCTCAAAATTTTGAAGAGGTACTTCTTCCTAATATTTATATTATGGAAGATGAGATGCCAATGGGTTCAGTTATAGATGTTTTTGTCTATACAGACTCGGAGGATAGACCTGTGGCTACTACAAAGTATCCATATGCTATGTTGGATGAGTTTGGATACTTTACAGTTGTAGATTATCAAAGATTTGGTGCATTTGTAAATTGGGGTTTACCAAAAGATTTGTTTGTCCCTCTATCTCAGCAAAAATGTCATTTTCATATAGGTTCAAAATATATTTTACGAGTCTGTTTAGATGAGGAGACAGGACGACTATATGGAACACATAAGATAGGTAAATGGCTATCAAAAGATACCGATAACTTAAAAGAGAATCAAAAAGTGGATGTTTTGGTTCTATCCAAAACTCCTCTTGGATATAAAGTTATTATTGAAAATCTATATGAGGGTATGCTTTTTGAAAATGAAATCTTTGAAACTTTAAATGTGGGTGATAGAAAAGTTGCTTATATTAAAAAGATACGAAAAGATGGAAAACTAGATTTATCACTTCAACCAATAGGTAAAAAAGTTGCAGGTGATGTTTATGAGATTAAACTCTTAGAGATTTTAAAAGAGTCCAATGGATTTATTGCTTTAAACTCTAAAAGTGATGCCTCTTTAATTACAAATAGTTTTTCTATGAGTAAAAAGAACTTTAAACGTACACTAACCACTCTTATAAAAGATAAAAAAGTTACTTTGGATAATAACGGAATTAAACTTTTATAAATTTTTTTATTAATTTCATAATTGAAGCCAACTCTTTCGTTAAACTACAGTTAATTCAACTTAGGAAAGAGGAGCTATTATGAGATACTTTAGACCACTACCAATCAACAAAGAGATACCTTTAAATCACAAAAAAATCATCGTTAGTAAGACTGATAAATATGGAAAAATATTGTATGCAAATGATTATTTTTTTGAGGTTACAGGTTATGAAGAGTCAGAAGTCTTAGGCGTACCTCATAGTATTTTAAGACATCCAGATATGCCAAGAGCAGTTTTTTATTTGATGTGGCAAACAATTAAAAAAGGGGATAATATCACAGCAGTGGTAAAAAACCTAGCAAAATCTGGTGAGTACTATTGGGTAACTACAGATTTTGAGATTATTAGAGATAAGAATGGTGATATTGAGAGTTATATTGCCTATAGACGACCAGCTTCAAAAATGGCAGTCTCTGGTGTAGAGGAGTTGTATGAAAAGCTTCTTAAAATTGAGAAAAAAAGTGGTATGGAGCAGTCACTACTATATCTTCAAGGTTTCTTGGATGTTCGTCATGTAACCTATCATGAGCTTATGGCAGAATTAGTTAAGCCTAGAAGTATTATGGAAAAACTCTTTTTAGTAATGAAAAGAACATTTAAATATACAAATAATATTAATAGTAGGTTACATAGAGACGAGAAAGTATCTTGATTCTTTTTGATAATTTCATAGTTGAGGCTAACTGTTTTGTTACAATAACCCTTAAAACATTAGGAGAGGATTAGTAATGAGATATTTTAGACCGATACCCATTGATAAAAAAATAAATTTAAGTAATAAAAAGATTCTTGTAAGTAAAACAAATAAAAATGGAAAAATACAGTTTGTAAATGATTATTTTTGTAAAGTTGCAGGATATGAAGAGGATGAGGTTATAGGTATGCCTCATAGTATTTTACGTCATCCTGATATGCCAAGAGCGATTTTCTATCTGATGTGGCAATCAATTCTTGCAGGAGAGAATATCACTGCTGTAGTAAAAAATTTAGCAAAATCTGGTGAGTACTATTGGGTAACAACAGATTTTGAGATTATAAAAAATTCAAAAGGTGAGATTGAAAGCTATATTGCCTACAGACGACCAGCTTCAGATGATGCAATATCTGGTGTAGAAGAGTTATATAGAAAACTTTTGAAAATAGAAAAAAGTAGTGGAATGGAGCAATCTTTAGTATATCTTCAAGGTTTTTTAGATGTAAAGCATATGAGTTATCATGCCTTTATGACAGATTTAGTAAAACCAAGAAGTATTATGGAAAAACTCTTTTTAGTAATGAAAAAAACATTTAACTACACTAATAATGTTTATAGTGATTTAGAAAATGATAGAAAAGCATCTTAATAAATAAAATGGCATTCTAATAAAAAAGCATTTTAATTAGTATTTTTTGATATACTACCCAAAATTATAAATAAAAGGATTATTAAATGGATTTAACAGAATTACTTAAAATGGGTGCAAGTGCAATACAGGGTAATAGTGATGATGCAACAACAGGACTTGATACAGATTCAATTTCAAATGCACTAGGAAATCTTTTAGGTGGTGGTGCTGATGGTGGGCTTGATTTAGGTTCATTGGTTTCAGGATTATCTGAAAATGGATTAGGTTCTATTGTTGGTTCATGGTTAGGTTCTGGAGAAAATGAATCTATCTCTTTAGACTCTATTACAGACCTTTTAGGTGCTGATAAAATATCTGAATTTGCGTCAAGTTTAGGTTTGAGTGAAGACTCTGCAAAGGGTGCTTTAGCAGATGCTTTACCAAATGTTATTGATAAAGCAACATCAGGAGAGAACTCTTTGGTAGATGATTTATTGTCAAAAGTAGGTGGTGCTGATGGTGCTATGGATATGTTAGGTAAAATGTTTAGATAGTCTACTCCTCTTTAGTGTTCTTAAGCAACAACTTAAGAGCACTCTCTATTATGAAATATATCTTTTTTTTCTCTATTCTACTCTCTTCTCTATTCTCAATAGAGCTAAAAATAGCTTCATATAATGTCGAAAATCTTTTTGACATGAGTTACAATAAAACAGAGTATCCCGAATATATCCCTTATAAACATAACTGGAACAGAAAAACACTATCTATAAAATTAAAAAATATATCAGAGGTTATCTGTGAGTTAGATGCTGATATAATTGGGCTTCAAGAGATAGAGAACGAAAACGCTCTGAATCTTCTACAAAAATCACTTAAAAAATATGGATGTAACTATAGATATTCAGCTATAACTTCAAAAAAGAGAATATCTATCCAAGTAGCACTACTATCCAAAATTCCTATCAAACATCACAAAGATATAGTAGTCAAGAGAGTAGGGGGAATACGAAATATATTAGAGGTAAAGTTTGATATAGATGGAGAGTCACTATATATCTATGTAAACCATTGGAACTCAAAGCACTCACCTGAAAGTAAAAGAATCTTATCTGCCATATCTCTAAAAAAGAGGCTCTTATCACTTCCTAAAAAGAGTAAATATATTCTATTAGGAGATTTTAATAGCAACTATAATGAGTATAAAACTATAGGTAAAACAGGTATAAATAGTATCTTAAATGCCAAAATATTTAAAAAGAGTAAGATGAGAAGAGATGAGTTTAGACACTATAATCTATGGCTAGAGCTTTTACCATATAGAAGATGGAGTCACAATTTCTATGGAGAAAAACAGGGGTTAGATGCTATTTTACTGCCTCCATCTCTATTTAGTAGCAGAGGGATTAACTATGTAGATAACTCTTTTGCTGTTTTTAGAAGAGATTATATGTTTACTTCAAAAGGTTATGTCAACCGTTGGCAATATAAAAATAAAAAGCATCTAGGCAGAGGCTACTCCGACCACTTCCCGATATTCGCAACTCTCTCCACTAATCCATATAAGTTTAAAAAAGAGAGAGAGCTTTTAAGCTGTTCTATAGAGAGTCTATATCAGAAAAATACTAAACTACCCTGTTATCTAAAGAGAGTAAAAGTTATCTCTAAGCATAAAAGAGCAGTCACCATCCAAGACAGAAGTGGTAAAATTATAATCTATGGAGTAGAGAAGCAGATAAAAAAGGGAAAATTTTATTCAGTAGATGTATATAAGACTAAAATCTACAAAGGAGAGAATGAGGTTATTGGTTTTAGTATGAATTTAGTTGAGTGATTTTAGATAAAAATGTTACTTAAGTAGCATTTTTATTTCTAATTTATCTGATAAAATTTGATTATCAAAATATTATAAGAAGGATGGAAAAAATGAAAAAACTTATATTTATGGTGTCAATTGGATTGGTTATTTTTAATGGATGTTCTAATAAATCAGTAACATCTAAATCTATAAACCCTAAAGTGATTAAAACAACTACTGCTAAAGTAGTGAACTCTTCAGATAGAAAGATAGAAAAAGTAACTCATTCAAAGATAGAGCATAAAGAGTGGGGAGCTCCAACAATTAGCGAAGCTGAAGCAGGAAAACTGTTTGGATTTTCTGTTAACTCAAAATAACTATTCTATATATCTAGTATTCAAAATATTTGTAGTAATTTTAGATATAATCAAATCCAGTATTAAAAATAGAAATATATAGGAAAAAAATCATGAATTACTATCAAGAAATTTTAGCATTTCATATTATAGCTGTGCTTTCGTGGATGAGTTTGCTCTTTTATATGCCACGTCTATTTGTCTATCACCAAGAGCATAAAGATAGCAAAGAGTTTACAGATGTGGTAAAGGTACAGGAGCTTAAGATTTATAAGATAATTGGCTTTCCTGCCAAGATTGCTACTATTATAAGTGGGGGAACACTTATCTACTTAAACCCAATCCTGCTAGAGCAAGATTGGATGTTGGCAAAACTTTTTGTTCTCGTTTTGATGATTGCTTACTCTTTCTCATTAGAGTATTTTAGAAAGATATTGGCAAAAGATAGTTGTACTAAAAATGGACAGTTTTTTAGAGCTTATAATGAAGTTCCAACTCTATTTGCTATTTTGATAGTAGTCTTTGTTATTACTAAAAATGTTCCAATATACTTTTCTATTTTTGTTACGCTCTTTTTTGGGTTTATTATCTATAAGATTTTGACTAAAGAGGTGTAAACCTTATGGTATATGATAGTTAAAATTACTACTAGGAAACTCGAAATGAATATTCTCAAATCTATCTTGCAGGTAAGCCCCATTCTCTTGAAGATAGAACGCACCACCAAGTACTAATATGGTAAAGATAACTAAAATTGTTATCTTGACTATGCTATATGGACGCTCTCCTGCTATCTTGCCTGTTTGGGCGTTTATGGCGTAGTTATACTCTTTATCTTGCCACTTGAATTGTGCTGTCCATACAGGAAATAGTGCGTTTTTATAGGTGGTATTGTGGTATGAGGTCTGCATATTGTCAATTCTCTGTTGGTCTCCTCCTATATCTCGTCTAATATCTCTTTGGATAATGGTATCCATCTTCATCTTTGCATACTCAAAGGCGTTGTCTAATCCTATGGTATACTCCTCTGCTTTGAAGCCTGATAGATATCGTTCATCAAAAGCTATTAGATGCTCTGTATGCCAAGGAGTTAGGGAGTTTAATATGCTATGAGATATGGTTTTTGATGCACCAATAGTTATATCGTCAAACTCATTTTGGATATGACCTGATACAGGTGTCCAGTTGATTCTTGCCTCTCTTTGTTGTATTATCTGCTCTCTTCCATCTATTATAACTCTTCTCTCTACAGTAACATAATAGATATCTCCTCTTTGACCTCTGTAGTAGGTTTTGGTTTGGCTATCATAAGTCCAGTGAGGTAGATAGTAGCCTTGGAGTTTCTCATCTCCATCTACAAAATCTTTTAGTTTATTTGGAGCAAACCAAAGAGAACCAATCCATTTTTTAAATCTCTCTCTTGCCTCTTTTTGGGTTAGCTGAAAAGGTAGAAGAGATTTAGGAGTAATATCTTTGACAAAATCGGTAATAGCAGGTGTATTACAGTATGGACAGTTTGAACTAATTGAGTAAGGGGTCAATTTAAAGGTTGCTGCACATTTATTACAAGTTATCTCTTTGTTTATCTCTTGTGAGTCATTGTTTCCTAAAAATCTTAGAGCAGATTTGAAATCATACTCCTCTATAGCCTCATCTGATTTAGGAATTGCTTTATTTGTTGAACAAAATTCACAATGTAGCGATGCAGTTGCAGGGCTATATCGTAAAGGTGCACCACAACTGTCACAGGTAAAATTTATTGATTGAAACTTCAAGATTTTGGTAGAGGTGGTGGTGTATTTTGATTAAAATATCTGCTTAAGACATCTTTTGCAGGAGTCCAATCTTTTAGGCTATTTGTCCAAACTAGTGTCTCCTCTTGAAGCTCTCCCATTTTGATTAAAGATTTGATTTTTCGGATATCATAAGGTCCATCACTAATTCCATCAATAGCTACATGGTATACAGTTTCATCTCGTGTAGGAAGTGCTGGAGGTGTATTTTTATCTGTTGGTTTTCTCTTGTTTAGCATCTCTTGACCTAGAGCCAATCCTGCACCCATACCTACCATATCCGATATGGTAGAGTTACCACTATTTCCTAGTGCTTCTCCTGTTTGATATTTTAAATGCTCATCCAAATCACCTGTAATCTCACGGCTTGTTCTTTTGTCTAAAGCTTTCTCTACCTCCTCTGGCAAAGAGATATTTTCTACAAGCATATGTGTTAATTCTAATCCATACTCATCAAAAGATGGTGCAATTTTGTCAGTTATATAGTCCCCAAATTTAACATAGTTTGCAGCAAAGTCCAAAATTGGAATATCACTCTCTCCCAAAACAGCAGGAAGTCTGTTTAGTATGTGATTACTAAGCTGATTTTCTACTTCATCTACCGTAAAGTGTGAATCTGTTCCTACAATCTCTCTCATAAAGACATCAGGTTTTGTAATTCGTATCTCATAAGTACCAAATGCTCTAAGACGAACCATTTTAAACTCAGGGTCTCTTAGTGTAATTGGATTTTTTGTTCCCCATTTTAAGTCAGTAAAGCGTTTAGTATTTAAGAAATAAACTTCAGCTTTAAATGGTGAGTTAAAACCGTGGTCCCAGTGTTGAAGAGTGGTCATAATGGGAAGATTATTAGTATCTAGTTCATATATTCCAGGTTTTAATATATCAGCAATGACCCCTTCATTTACAAAAATAGCTACTTGTGATTCACGAACTGTAAGTTTTGCACCATATTTAATCTCATTATCTTTTCTAGGAAAACGATAGACCATAGTATCTTGTGAATCATCCATCCAATCAATAACATCAATAAACTGACCAAAAATCCAATCAAATAGTCCCATATCTTATCCTTTTGTCCCATCAGTTGTTACATCTTGAATTGTCTCTTCTGGTAATGATGCTATTTGAGCTTTGGTAGCAAGAAGAGCCTCTTTTAACTCTCTTTCTGTTTTGTCTAGCTCTATAAGTGCTTTTGCACGAGTCTGTTTACCCTCTTGAGCAATTCTAAGAGAGTCATTTAGAGTCTCTATAAGAGTAACATTTGCTTTTTTAATACTCTCAATATCAAATATACCACGCTCCATCTGTGTTCTAATATCCACATTTGCCTCTCTTAGCCCCTCAGCATTTTTTTCTAGTAGCTCATTGGTTAAATCACTTGCATCTTTGAGTGCCTTAGCAGACTCATGACTTCTAAATATAGTAACTGTTTGTGCTAGTTGATTTCTCCAAAGTGGAACTGTATTGACCAATGTTGATGCTATTTTATTGATAAGTGATTTATCATTATCTTGTATTAGTCGAATGCTTGGAAGTGACTGCATTGCTACTTGTCGAGAGAGTCTAAGGTCATGAATACGACGCTCTAAATCATCACCAAAAGCTCTTATCTCTTTTAGGTTTTGGATAGCCAACATATCATCATTTTTAGTTTTCTCTTCATACTCTGGAATAATCTTTTCATTTAACTCTTTTTTCTTTAGCTCTCCTGCTTCTATATATAGTTCAAGTTTTCTAAAAAATGCTAGATTGGCATCATATAGCTTATCTAGTGAGACAACATCGGTCATAAGTGTAGATTTATGCTCCTCTAAGTTATTCGCAATCATATCTATCTGGTCGCGAACCTCTTCATATCCTTGTAGAAATTTTGCTAGAGGTTTTGTTCCTCCAAATAGTTTTTTGTACCAAGGTAGTTTTTTATTTGGATTAATCTCATCAATATCAAACCCTTTGATAGCCGATACCATCTCGTTTAGTACTGCACCTACACGACCTGTATCCTTATTTTTAACTCCCTCAATCATACGGTTAGAAATCTCGTCAAGCTCCTCTTGCGCAGCCGCTCCAAAATATATAATAGAGCTTCTATTGCTAAAATCTAACTCACTCATAGCCTTCTCTAGTTGGCTCTGCTCCTCTGGTAGTACTGTAGGTAGATTTTCACTCTTCTCTATAATTGTAGCCTCTATAATCTCTTTTGTTTTTTTCTCCATAATATCTATCTCCTTTGATTAATTTTTTATCTGTTTTTGTAATACATCTATATGTACATCTAAATCGAATTGATTATTTCTTTTGAGACGCTCTATCTCTTTATCAAAACGCTCCTCTACGTCAATTAGTAGATTTGAAAGCTTCTCTTTTGTATCTTTTGTAATCTCATCCTCTTCCATATTGGTGTAGGCTTTTGTAACCTTTTTGATACCATCTATATAGACGATAATAAATTTTCTAGCTACTCTTAAATCTTTTGGGTCTTCCTCTATTGTATTAATTATCTCATACCCTTTATCTATTGCAAGTTTTAGTTTTTCATATAATCCCATATCTTTTATATATGTTATATCGGTCTCAATACTAGAGAGTTTTGCTCTAGCTTCTGCTAGTGTTTCTATAACAAATTGAGCTGATATGTCACCAATATTATCAATCTTGTCCACTCTAGGGTCTAACCCATAATAGAGATAGTAGCCTATTGTAGAGACAACACCCAAAAAACTTCCCATGAGTATTGATTCTCCTCCTGCTATAGAAGCTGTAAACAGTGTAGATATACCTAAAAGTACAGCAGAGATAGTTTTAAACGGTGTTTTAGGAGCTTTTGTTAATGTTTTTGTATGATACTCATACTCATTTAAAAGTCCAATACTACTTAATTTTGCTGTAGTAAAAAAGAGTGCAAAAGAGATAATATTTAAAATAAAAGCACTGATATCTCGTTGAAGTAGAGCTAAGATTATAGATAAAAATAGAGGTGCTAAAAAGAGATATAAAAAATGTCCCTTTTGATGTTTAAATTGATTTACCTTTTTTGGGTTAAAGGGCTGATACCGTTTTGCTTTTCCCATTATCTAGCCTAACAACTTTCCAAGTGGATACCAAACAGTTAATCCAGCAGAGAGTAAAATAAATAAAAAACCGAATATTTTTTGCACTTTTGCCCCTTTTATTATATATTGTAGTGATGATTTTTTCTGTTTTATTTTAGCATAATTTTCTAAAAATGAGTAACTTTTTGGAGATATTTGCTTAACTAATGGTAAAATACTTTAAAAATAAATAAGGTAAAAGATGAACTTAGAAGAGTTACAAAATAGTATTAGAACAGAGGTTGGAGTGTTAGTATATTTTTCAGGAGAGAACTGTAATGTTTGTCATGCATTAAGACCTAAATTTAAAGAACTTTTTGATACAGAATTCCCACTTATCAAACAGATTTATTTGGATGCAGAAGAGAATGTAGATATTGCTGTAGAGTATCAAGTTTTGTCTGTCCCTACTATGTTAGTATTTTTGGATGGGCGTGAGTTTATTAGAGAGGGGCGTAGTGTTAGCCTCTATCAGTTAAATGAAAAACTATCTCGACCTTATAATATGATGATTTCCTAGTGATAATCTCTTAATAGAATTACTAAATGTAACAAAAAAACAATAAATATTATATTTTAAATATTAGTAGCTATCTTAATATTAATTATATTTTATCTTAGTTATAATCGCGACGTTATTACGAAGTGATAAGTAGGGAAACAGGTTGCATTTATGTACTTGTTGGCACGTTATCGTGTTTACGCTATCCGAACAGACTTTGAAACGCAGTCTAAGGGGACTTAAAGCCCATAAACTTAAGGATATTAATATGAAAAAGTTCTTTTTACTTTTCTTGGCACTTGGTGCTGTTGCTTTCGCTGGTGAAGGTGAATCTATGATTAAAGCATACTCAGTAGTTGCTGCTGGTGTTGGTCTTGGTCTTGCTGCTCTTGGTGGAGCTATCGGTATGGGTCATACTGCTGCTGCAACAATCGCTGGTACTGCTAGAAACCCAGGTCTTGGTGGTAAATTGATGACTACTATGTTTATTGCTCTTGCTATGATTGAAGCACAGGTAATCTATACACTAGTTATTGCTCTTATTGCTCTTTACGCTAACCCATTCCTTGGATAGGTTTTAGTTTAAAGACTAGATAAGCTTAGGGTGGTATAATTCCACCCTACCTCATAAAATTGGTTTCGATAAGCCTTATAAGTTATCAAAAATGCACCAGTGGTGGAACGGTAGACACGCGGGCTTGAGGGGCTCGTGCTTCGCGGCGTGGAGGTTCAAATCCTCTCTGGTGCACCATTCTTAAAGTATCTATCAATTCCCAACTCCCATAAAACAATAATCGTAATTTCTTTTGAATTCCTTTTGATGTATAATAGTTCCAATTAAGTGGACACCCAAACGGTATAATGTACCCTGAAAAAAGCAACTCACACCCCTGCCGTGAATGACACTTCTCTCTTGTGATACGTTAAAAAAACGCACCCTACCCCCGAAACCTCTTAAAAATATTATTAAAATTAATAGAAGCCCTACAAGTGGTCTCTTCAAACTCATAACTCTCTGTCAAGAAATCACCCTCTTTGGTATATTTTCCATTTTCAAGTCTGTAGATTTTTGCCTTTAAATCATTTGGATAGACAATAATATAATATTTTACTTTCTCCTCTTGATAGAGTTTGAACTTTGTCTTCTCGTCTCGTTTGGCTGTTGATTTGCTAATCACCTCTACTATAATCTCAGGGGCTTTTGTCATATAGGCTTTATTGGTCTCATTGCAGATAAGCACCACATCGGGTTTGACAATTGTATCGTCATTGACTTTCCAATCTGCTTCACCAAAAACAAGACACTCTCTACACTCATCTATGCTATCCATTAACTCCCTAGATACCATATAGGCAATAGCCTGATGATTAATCATAGGAGCAGGTGACATTGCCAAAGGTGTACCGTATATAAGCTCCCAATCCCCTTTCCATTGGCAATAATCCTCGTAGGTATAGTATTCAATTGCACACATTATAAATCCTTTAAATTCTATATTTTGATTATAGCACGATTGTATATGGGATGTAAAGAGAAAAATATTAGTTACTTTATCTCTATAGCTACATAATCTATCGTGATTGGCTATTAATACTTTAGGATTTATCTATTTTGGTTTTTTTAATATTTAACCCTTATCAAATTGAGCTATAACATTTTGTTTTATTTTTGTTGATGAAGTTTGTGCATTATAAGTCACTTGAACTATCTGTTTCCCTTTTGATTTAAGATACTCTTCCACTGCAATATTATGTGGTTTATTTCCCCAATCCTCTCCAATAACAAAAATATCTACATCCAACTCTTTACAAGCAGATACATATTCAAGTTCATTATATGCTCGTACATCATCTACACACTTTAGAGCTTTAATCATCTCCATTCTCTGATTTAGTGGAATAACAGGAACATTCGGTTTATAGGAGTTTACCACTTTATCGGAAGCAACACCCACTACAAAAGTATCACCCAATGTTCTACAATGTTCTAACAAAACCAAATGACCAACATGTAACAAATCAAAAGTACCAACGGTATATACAGTCATAATTTAATTTCCTTTTTAGTAATATGAAACACAATACTCCTTTTATACCAAATATATGGCATATAATGTTATTATGCGAACAAATTTACTTATTTATCCACAAAGGACTTACTTTTATGTCAAACAAAAACTCTACAACTGTAGAAAACCAACAACCAACTATCTTATCTTATGTTAAAGACCTACCAAATCTTTTATCTCTTTCTGGATTGGCTTGTACCCTTTTAGCTATCTATTTTAGTCTTATGGGTCTTTATTCCGCGGCTATGATTGGTATGGTTTGGGCTGTTGCTTTTGATTGGGCTGACGGATTGGTCGCTAGAAAATTAAAGGGTAGAACGGCTAATGATGCTAAATTTGGTGGACAACTTGATGTGGTGATAGATATAGTAAGTTATGGCGTAACTCCTGCTATTTTACTTTTGAGTTATGGAAAATTTGAGCCTATCTATCTGATAGGAGCGTTTATAATGTTAGGAGCAGGTGCTATTCGTCTTAGTTATTTTAGCACTTATGGATTGGCAGGTGGAACAAAATATACAGGACTTGCACTTGACAATAACAGTCTGGTTTTGGTTTTTGTATTTTTGTTTGAAGGTCTTTTCAGTCATGGTGTTTTTTCTGTGGTTCTCTATATTAGTGGGGTTGCTCTTGCTATTTTAAATGTATCAAATATTAAAACACCAAAACTTTCAGGAAACCCTAGAAATGTCTATCTACTTGGAGCTTATACGCTTGGAATTACAGCTATTTATGGCTTACAGCTTATATAAAATTTAAGGCATTGAAAAGTGATATGATTTTATTTGACTCTATTCAACTTAATTTCTTAAAAAATTAATAAATTAGAATATAACTAATCAATTATTAATAATAAAGTAATATGATATCAATACTAAAAAAATCAATAAGTTATTATATGAATGAAAATAAATCAAGCCCACTAATAGAAGCTTTGGGTGAACTCTCTAAACTAGTTTTAATGTTATTTAGTACGATACGAAAATTTTTTGAGAAACATATCTCCTATCAAGCTGTTATGTTACTCTCTATCATATCTTTTTCTACCTCGTACTATGGTTTTCTATCTCTTGTGTCAGATGGAATGTTACTTACCAAAATACTATTTTTTGCAGTAGTTGCCGTAATTCAGATAGCATTGGTATACTCAATTAGCCAACTATATGTTAGAGAGTTTTTTTCTCGCCATATTTTTAGAGCTTCACTATTACTCTCTACATATATATTATCACTCTTTATCTCTGTACTTTTTAGCTTTAATTTCTATTATAAAATATTTTCAGCTTCACAATTCTCTCAGCGTAATGTGACTTTACAACTAGAGGCTATTAAAGAGAGATTAGAGGATGGGGAGAGTAGTTTTGAGTCCATTTACCTATCGTTAAAGAGTTTAAGTGACTACTCTATGAAACGTTCAATTGAAGAGAGTAGGGTAGGTGGAACTTGTGATGAGACAAAGATACCAACACCCGGACCTAGAAGTGCATTGCGTCAATATGAGAGTGAGCTTTTTGCTAGTCATTTAACCTCTGTTGGTGAACTCAAAGATAAGATGTCTTCAGAGATTCAAGAGGTAAAAGTACTTTTAAAAAACTTTAATCCCAAAAAGGATAATATTGAGGCATTGGAGGAGCAGGTTAATAAACGAATAGGGGGAATTAACCGTATCTTTAGAGAGGGTGAGATTACTCTTTTGCCAAAGGTTTTGATGGAGCATAGAGGAACAAAACGGATGAGAATGATATCTCTAGGGCAGAGTATATCCTGTCCTGATAGTAAGATTAGTCAAAAGATTAATACTATTATAGAAAATTTAGACTCCTTGAAATTTTTAAAAAAGGTTAGTTTTTTTGATGCAAATGACCAACAACAGCTTATTGAACGTACAATTAACGTACTTCTTGCAATAATTCCTTTTACAGATACAAAAGTTGTTTCTATTGATAAGATAACCTCTCCAAATGATGTTACACAGAGTGATGTAAAGGCTATTGGATTGGGATTTTTGGTTGATTTTTTTATCTTCTTTTTTACTATTTTGTCAAAAGAGCCATATCGTGCTAGATTCTTTACAGATACTACTATTAAAGAGTATCAACGTCTTTCACCTCGTAGAACACTAAAGCCCTTTATCTTTGAGGGACATTTCTTTTATCATCTGATAATTCCAAACCAGAAGCGTAATATTAAGCTTGATGAGATTGTGACAAAGTTTCAGGTAGATAAGATGTTAACTCTAACAGGAAGCAATGTGGCATATGATGAGCTTCTTTTGATGCATCAGATAAAACTTAAAAACTTTGAAGAGAGTAGTTTTCAAGTCTATAAGGTTAAAAAGCATAAGTATGAAACTCTTGTTGTCGAGATAGATAAGTGTTGTCCTAGATGAATGATGTAGTTTGGAATGTAAAGCTTAAGCTGAACTCTATGGTTCAAGAGCTTAAGTGGCATCTTGGTTTAAAACGTAGAAGCATGAGAGGATATGTAGAGCTTACTACTCTCTTTCCTAAAGTGTTAGCCGTCTATATGTTGGCTCTTTTGGTTGATTTTGGAAAAACTCTTGTCTTTTTGAAAAATATTATACGACAAAAGGTGATACTTATTCCTCTTTTTATAATGTTGTCTCTACTTAGTTACTATCTTTTTTTAATAGCAGGTACTCCAGAGAATAAGAAATTTGATAAGAAATTTTTACCTCAATACTACTACAATAGTGCAATAGAGATTAGAGACCAAGAGAACAGATTGGCAGGTTCATTGGCTCAACCTGAAAGTTCAACAGTTAACCCCTCTCTATTTATAGAAAAAGTTCCTACTCTTTTTTGGAAACTTTTACAAAAAAAATATGACCCACATTTGGATTTTGAGAATAACGCTACTACTT
>Ga0256828_1001047_pt1 | contig 17752 bp, 32 predicted proteins | sample CV88metaG_FD_185993 | JGI IMG/M metagenome (GOLD analysis project Ga0256828, IMG submission 185993) | Hydrothermal vent microbial communities from East Pacific Rise, Pacific Ocean - CV88 | ecosystem: Environmental > Aquatic > Marine > Hydrothermal vents | place: Pacific Ocean: East Pacific Rise...
GCTGTTAATGTTGTTTTACCGTGGTCAACGTGACCAATTGTACCAATGTTAACATGTGGTTTTGTTCGTTCGAATTTTTCTTTAGCCATCTCGATCTCCTAAATTTATTGTTAAATTTTTCCGACATTATATCAGACATAACTCAATATTGCTTTAATTACCAACAATATGGACAAAACTATTTTCATGAGGTGTACAATAAAAACACTTTTGTCCATAATTTATGGTGGAGCCCATAGTGAGACTTGAACTCACGACCTCTTCCTTACCAAGGAAGTGCTCTACCCCTGAGCCATATGGGCATATATAAAATATGTATTAGTGTTTGTGATTAATTCTGTGTTTAAGAATTAATAATGTGAAGTATTAAAAATATAAAATTTCACATCAGCTCCCAGATTCAATACCATGGAGCGGGAAACGAGACTCGAACTCGCGACCCTCAGCTTGGAAGGCTGACGCTCTAGCCAACTGAGCTATTCCCGCATCTAAATATTTAAATATAACATGGTGGTGAGTGAAGGATTCGAACCTTCGAAGACATAGTCAGCAGATTTACAGTCTGCCCTCGTTGGCCACTTGAGTAACTCACCGAATGTCGTGTTATATTTATTTTCTGGTCAAACACTGATAAAATTTTAATGGAGCTGATAAAGGGACTCGAACCCCCGACCTGCTGATTACAAATCAGCTGCTCTAGCCAACTGAGCTACATCAGCACCATTCATTTAAAGTTTTCTGTTAGGTCATTCTTTAAATGGACTCGAATTATAGGGAAAAAAGTTTTTAATGTCAAGAGTTTTTTGAAAAAAAATAAAAAAAATGTAAATTTTGCTATAATCCCCTAAAAACAAGGCTTTTTTATGAAAATCTTACTGGCACCCAGTGAAACCAAAATCGCAGGAGGAACAAAACCTTTCAATTTAAACCAGTTACTCTTTCCAGAACTGACCCCAACACGACAAAAAATTTTACACCACTATATGAATCTATTACAAAAAAAAGAGATGAAGGAACTTTCAAAAATGTTTGGACTCAAAAAAGAGCGTGATATTCTTTACCATATTAGAGATATTATTCATGAACCAAGCATGAAAGCCATTGAACGGTACAGTGGTGTTGCTTTTGATTACTTAGATTATCAAAATTTAGATACCCAATCCAAAGCTTATGTTGATCAGCATCTGATTTTATGTTCCAATCTCTTTGGTTTTCTTCGTGCCGATGATCTTATTCCTGAGTATCGACTCAAACAGGGAGCCTTGGTAGGAGAGATCAAACCTGAAAAACTTTATAAAGAAGAAAGCTATTTGATGGAGGCGTATTTGAAAGATGAAGATATCTTGGATCTTAGGGCTGGCTTTTATGATAAATTTTATAAACCCAGCAAAAGCTATACTACCTTAAAGTTTATAAAAGAGGGAAAAGTAGTAAGTCATTGGGCCAAAGCCTATCGAGGCATTGTCGTAAGAAGTGTGGCTCAATCAGGGATTAAGAGCCTAGAGGAGTTTATGAATCTCTCCATTGAAAACTTATCCATTAAAGAGATTCAACGTAGCAAAAACAGAACAGAGATTATTTACGATATTGGCTGATTGGCTTGTGCCAATAAAGCACGCACCACTTCTCTATCATCGAAGTGGATCTTCTCTCCGTTAATCTCCATGGTATCCTCATCCCCTTTTCCCAAGATCATTAGCACTTCATTCTCTTGTAGTTCTCGGATCGCTTCTTGGATCGCAAAAGCCCTATCCACCATGGCTCGGGTGTAGGATTGATCTTTAATTCCTGAAAGAATATCTTGAATAATCCCCTCAGGAGCTTCACTGCGTGGATTGTCACTGGTCACATAAACTTTTTTGGCAAAGGTGGAGGCCACTGCCCCCATACGGGGACGTTTGGTACGATCTCGATCCCCCCCTGCCCCAAAGACCACTGCCACATCTCGATCTTTCATGCTATCAAGTACCTGAATCATGCCATCATCGGTATGGGCAAAGTCCACAATAATAAGAGGATCTCTGCTCACCACCTCCATGCGTCCTGCCACGCCTGCAAAATTGCCCACCACCTCACAGATATCATCAATATCTCTGCCTGTCAACATTGACGTTGCCCCAATGGCTGCCATAAGATTAAAAAGATTAAAGAGTCCCACCATTGGAGAATGAAAGGTTGCCTCTTTGAAGAGATGCTTTATCCCTGCGGTGATACCATGACTGAGTGAAAATGCCTGTACTTTAAAAGTTGCTGGCTCATCAACTCCATAGCTCTGTGCCGCAATGGGATTATAAGTAATGTTTTTAATATCATCTTTATTCAGCAGTTTTGGACTCTCATCCGCAAAAAAACGACTCTTAACCGCACGATACTCTTCAACTGTTTTATGATAATCAAGGTGATCAGAAGTGACATTGGTATGGACTTTGAGTGCAAACTTAATACCCTCAATACGTTCTTGGTCAATGGCATGAGAACTCACTTCCATAATAAAGTAGTTACACCCTCGCTCTTTGGCTGTTTTCATATGATTTAATATATGTAAAATAGAAGGAGTGGTCATGCTTTTGTGCTCCACTCTCTCCTCCAAAGCAAAAAAACCTCGGGTTCCCAAGAGGGCTGGCTTCTCATCCAAGTCCAACAAAAAGGAGTAGATGGCTGCGGTCACGGTGGTTTTACCATTGGTACCCGTTACCCCCACCACCTTGAGTGCATTCAAACCCCATTGTGCAATAAGCTCTTGGGGGCTAATAGTACAAGGAGGATTCTCTAATGCTTCAAAATATTTTCTATTTTGTGCGGTCAATAAAAATTGTGTATCATCATCAATCTGCATGGTATCATCGGTTAGGTAGCGATACCCATCTATATTATAATCTATTTTCACCTATTTCTCTTTGTGGGGTTTTAATTTATGGTAGAGGGCATAAATCTCTTGATCTTTACCAAAAGCACTGCTCATGGAGTCCAAAAACTCTTCTGCAAATTTATACTGTTCTCTTGCGATTAATTCAGAGATAAATTGAATATACTCCTCTTTACCTTTGAGAATCACCCGCGTTGAAAACATCACATCCTCAAAAGCTTGGGTAAAATCAGCTCGCTCATCAACAAAAGCCAAAAAATCAGTATAACGAATACCATCCTCATATTCAATACGCTCTTCAAGAGGATTGAGAAGATCACTCAACTGCCCTTTGGTGGTATCCAATGTGGAGATAAGATTGGTCATAACCGCCTCTGCATCCCCTGACTCCTCTTTGATAATCTGATAATAATCAAAAAGAGCCTGAGCCTCCTCTTCACTCTCCATCCCAATATCACAAAGATAGGCACCAATCTTGGCGGCCCCATTGGAGGGATTCTCTTTCAAAAGCAATCCATAGGTTCGTAAAGCATGTTCATACTTCCCCAAAGAGAATTGTTGCTCAGCTTGTGAAAGCAGAAGATTAATACTGACTTTTGCCATATCCCTATCCTAACTGATCCAGTTTGTCTTCCCACCCATGGGGAACATTCATCACCGTGATCTCTGGGTGGATTCTTGTTTTCATCTCTTTTTCGATACCAAACTTAATGGTCGTACCTGAACTACCACACCCCACACAAGCACCTTGTAGTTGTACAAATACCACACCATCTTTGATATCAATCAGTTTGACATCTCCACCATCTTGTTTAATCCAAACGGCTGCTTTGTCCAACAGTTCTGTTACAATTGGTTTTAACTCTTCATCGGTAAAAGGAAGCACTGCTTCTCCTTAAATTTATATTACGATTATACCACATTGGGTTAACGATTCCACTTTATACAAAATAATCAGCAATTTGTCAAGTTAAAATGCTCAGTTTGGTATCGTATCACTCTCTTCCTAGAGAGTTTATGGGGTTCTTTCAATGAAATATAATAGTTTTCGTTTTACAATGCTTTATTCAATTGACCTCTATGATAAAAGGGAAGAGCCATTAATGATACGACGTGTCTTCAAAAAAAAGCAATCCAACAGTAAACTGGATCAGTTTATTCAAAAATATAAAATTCCGCGAGAGTATCTCTCTATTAACCGAAAAGCGATCTCAAGAGGGGTGGGTATTGGACTCTTTTGGGGTTTTATTCCCATGCCCATGCAGATGTTAGCGGTGGTGGCAATGACCCCTTTTTTCAAATTTAATGTTCCCATTGCCATCTCTATGGTTTGGCTTAGTAATCCTATCACCATGCCATTCATGTACTATATGGAGTATCAAACGGGTAATTTTTTGTTGGGGAGTCAAGGGTTAGAAAATATTGAACTCACACTGACGTGGTTCAGTAAGAACTGGGACGATATTCTCATCCCTCTGTATGTAGGCACCATTCCCTACTCTGTTTTTGTTTCAGCGTTGCTCTATTTTTTGATCAACAAGCTTTGGATCCTGTCGGTTCAAAAAGAGCGTCCCAATAGATTCAACTAAGAATCTATTATAATTTTAATAATCGTATGCCAATTCCAGCGACTCGTTTTTTAGGTCTAAGCAATACCAATGACATTACAATTAAAACCACACCTAAAGTTTCGATTCCCATAATAACCTCCTGTTAGATGACACTGTCATCTGTTTTATTATATTAATGCCCCCTTAAAACATCTAACTAATATACATTATTATAATAGATAAAAATTTAAATCTGATTTAAATCATCACATTTTGACACAAAATAAATTATATATTAAAAAAGTAAATTAAGAAAGAAAGAGAAGATTTTTTTAAAAAGTTACCCCAAGAGAGGGGCAACCACGATCAAAGTAACTATACGAGTTCTATAATCGCCATTGGTGCAGCATCACCTCTACGGATACGTGTTTTGATGATTCGAGTATAACCACCATTACGCTCTGTATACTCAGGAGCAATCTCTGTTACCAGTTTATTGGTACATGCTTTGTCTTGCAACAATGCAAAGACAGCTCTGTGTGCATTTTCACCAGAGGCTGCTTTGGTAATAAGTTTTTCAAAGTATCTACTCAGCTCTTTTGCTTTTGGAAGGGTCGTTTCGATTCTTCCAGATTTAATAAGAGCGATAGATAAGTTTTTTAACAACGCAGCTCTATGAGCAGAAGTTCTGCTTAGCTTACGATATCCATGCTTATGTCTCATTTGTCTCTTCCTTTATTCTGAGCCATCTTTTAATTGCTCTATTTTCTTAACAAGATTTACTCTTGTATTGTCTGCTAGTTCAAAGTCTTCACCATATCCTAAGTTCTCTAGGCATTCAGCAATCTCATCGAGGGATTTTTTACCAAGGTTTTTGATATTTTTAATCTCATTGGCACTCATCAATACCAGTTCACCCACATACTTGATGCCTGATCGATCAAGCGAGTTAAATGAACGTGCAGAAAGTCCCAATGAATCAATCTGTTCTAAATAAGCTTTGATTTCACTGTCATCGTTACTGCGTTTTACAGGCGTAGCATTGATCTCAACATCCAAGACACCATTAAATACTGAGAGTTGCTTATACATGGTCTCTAACGCATTGGTAAACGCATCAACAGGAGAGATCTGTCCATCGGTTTCAATATCAAAAATAATCTTCTCATAATTGGGATTATCTTCAACCAAAACATTGACAATCTCATAGTTTGCTTTTTTAACAGGAGTAAAGAATGCATCCAATGCAATGGCATCATTCTCCACCTCTTCACGGAGATCTTCACTCTGAACATATCCCAAACCTTTGGCAATGACTACCGTAAAGTTGAGCTCTGCATCTTCATTGAGTGTGGCTAAAAATGAATCAGGGTTTACAACCTCAATCTCATCATTCACCAAGTCAGATGCTTTGATATCTCTTGGACCAGAGAAGCTATAATTTACTTCAGCTCTCTCAACACCCTCTTGAAGTTTAAAACGAATATTTTTAAGATTGATAATAAATACAGCCACATCTTCATGCATCCCACGAACACTATCAAACTCGTGTGCGGCACCTTCAATTTTAATTGAGATCGGTGCATACCCCACAGAAGATCCTAAAATAAGTCTTCTTAATGGGTGAGCCAGTGTGATAGCGTAACCACTCTCAAAAGGGTAGGCAATAACTTCAGATCTGTTTTCAGCAATTTCATTCACTTCAACATTTTCTGGAAGTGATGGAGCTATTTTAATTTTTTTCATTTTTTGCCTTTGTTACCTAGATTATTTACTACTTAGAGTAAAGCTCAACGATTAATCTCTCTTCAACAGGGATTGAAATCTCATCTCTGTTTGGTATACGGGTAAAGATACCAAAAAGTTTATCTTTTTCAACATCAACCCACTCTACCATACCAGTTTGGTTGGTTAACTCCATGGCTCTTACCACTTGTGGATTGGCTTTGGATTTCTCTCTAATTTCAATTTTTTGACCTGGTTTAACTCTAAAAGAAGGGATATCCACTCTTTGACCATCTACAAGAATATGTCCATGGTTGGTCAATTGTCTGGCAAATCTTCGTGTGGTTGCAAATCCCATTCTGTAAACAACATTATCAAGTCGTTGCTCAAGCAATTGAATCAAGATAGAACCAGTGTTCCCATCTTTTCGGTTTGCCTCTTTAAACAATGCTCTAAATTGTTTTTCAGAGACACCGTACATGAACTTGGCTTTTTGCTTCTCTTGAAGTTGTTCACCATATTCACTTAATTTTGTTCTTCGTTGACCATGTTGCCCTGGTGGGTATGGTCTTTTTTCTAAAGCTGATTTACCTGCCAGTCTTCTCTCACCCTTTAAGCCGAGATCAACACCAAGTCTTCGCTCTAGTTTTTCAACTGGACCTCTATATCTTGCCATTTGTAATACCTTTAAATTATTATCTTTTATATAATAAATAATATCCTCAAACGGGCAGAGACATCGCTCTGCCCCTACGGGTTATTAAACTCTTCTCTGCTTAGGAGGACGACAACCGTTGTGAGGAAGTGGTGTAATATCTTTCAACCACGCTACTCTAATACCCTCAGTTGCACCGATTGACTTCACAGCTGTATCTCTACCAGAACCAGGTCCTTGTACTTTGATACCAACCTCTTTGATTCCGTGTTCCATTGCTTTGTTCATAGCATCTGCAACTGCTTCAGCAGCAGCAAATGGAGTAGATTTTTTAGAACCTTTAAATCCTAAAGCACCTGCAGAACTCCATGCGATAACGTTACCCATTTCGTCAGTAACAGTGATTACGGTATTGTTAAAGGTAGCAGCCACATAAACTACGCCTTTAGCAATATTCTTTTTTGCTTTTTTCTTAGCCATTTATCATTACCTTCTTATGCTGCACCAACAGTTTTTCTTTTACCCTTACGAGTTCTAGCATTTGTCTTAGTTTTTTGACCTCTACATGGAAGACCACGTCGGTGTCTAAGTCCTCTGTATGAACCAAGATCCATAAGACCTTTGATATCCATAGTAACTTTTTTTCTAAGATCACCTTCAACCATAAAGTTCTCTTGGATTTCATTACGAATTGCCGCTGCTTGTGCGTCTGTCAATTCATAAACTCGTGTGTTGTAATCAACACCTGTTGCATCAAGAATTTTTCTTGAACTGTGAAGACCAATACCATAAATATAGGTAAGTCCGTACTCAATTCTCTTTTTTTTAGGTAAATCAACACCTGATATACGTGCCATGCTTATCCTTGTCTTTGTTTATGTTTTGGATTTTTGCAGATTACTCTAACGATACCTTTTCGTTTGATTATCTTACAATCATCACACATTTTTTTTACTGATGGTCTAACCTTCATTGGTTACTCCTAAAGTGTGTTTTTGCACCTATATATTGCGTCGTGGTTGGATGAGTATGCTACCTCTTACAGTAGCCATATCCAACCAACTCTTATATAATCAGTGCTTATTATATAAAAATTCTTCACGCAGGGTTACACTAAACCGAGATTTAGGTCGCGAATAGTAACAAAAAGGAGTTTAGAGTTTGCTTGTATCCTCCCAAAAACAGACACTTTTAAGTAAATAGTAGAAAAGAGAGCCTAATCTATGCTATAATTAAAAAAAACAAGGAGTAACCATGAAAGTTATATTTTTTATTCTCTTATCTATTTTACTGTTGGGATGTATGGAGAAAAAAACCATAGAGATTCAACAAAAACCGCCAACAGAGAAAATTTCTAATCTTGTTAGAAAAGTTCCCATTGCCCTTAGTGACGTAGGTTATCAGAATTTTGAAACCCAACTCTTCAGTCATAGAGAAACCCTTGATCACTTTTTATCAACCATTAAAACAGAAAAAAATTGGCAAAAAAAAGAAAATTTTTTAGAGAGTATCGAAGTGGCGAGCATGGATTTTGAAAAAGAAAATCTTCTGATTTATCGTTTTGATGAACAGAAAGGAAGCATTGTTTTGGCAGTGGATGTCCCCACAGAACTTAACAAACATCTGTTTGTTCATATTGGTAAAGAAAAACCTAAAAGGGAAGTCTCAAAAGAGTATATTCCGTATGCTGTTGCCTACATTGTCAATAAAAGTATTGTGGATATCACCTTTAATGATAATGATACAAATATTACCATCCCCAATAAAGAGGAGCTAGAGTAAATAACTCTAGCCTTAACTCCCTAGATATACGATTATTTATATCTAAAAGTAATACGTCCCTTATCAAGACTGTACGGTGTAAGTTCAACTTTTACTTTATCACCAGGTAAGATTTTGATATAGTGCATTCTCATCTTTCCAGCAATGTGACAAAGGATAACATGCTTGTTATCCAACTCCACTCTAAATGTTGCATTGGGCAGTGCTTCAATCACTTTACCATCAATTTCAATTACATCATCTTTAGCCATTTTTTCTCCTTTGTAAAATATAACTGTTGTTATTCTGCATTGGTTAGAATTACTGCTTTATTATCAATAATTGCCACCGTATGTTCATAGTGAGATGAACGCAGTCCATCCTCACTAACCACAGACCACTTATCCTCTAGGATAACAGGTTGACTCCCTTGCTGACAAACCATGGGTTCCAGACAGAATACCATACCATTTTTAATCTTGGGACCCTGCTTGGCTTTTCCTTCCAAATAGTTGGGAATATTGGGTTCATCATGTGGTTTGGTACCAATACCATGCCCACAGAAATCTCTTAAAGGAACATAGCCTCGCTCTGTAATAAATGCTTCAAGCAATGCACTCAACTCTTTGAATCTCATCCCTACCTTGATATGATCAATGGCATGATAGAGTGCATCTTTCGAGCAAGCAATCAGGGCTTCATCCTCTTTAGATATCTGACCAATGGGCATGGTAATCGCTGCATCACCATAATAGCCCTCTATTTTTGTCCCTAAATCCAAGCCCAGTATATCACCCTCTTGAATCTTATAATCGGTAGGAACACCATGAATACAAACCTCATTAAGCGAGGTACAGACCGATGCAGGAAAACCATACAATCCTTTGAACGAAGGCTCAGCACCCTGCTCTCTGATATAAGCTTCTCCCATCGCATCAATCTCTTTGAGACTCATTCCAACAGTGATATTTTCTTGGAGATAGTGTAGTGTTTTGCCAACGATAGACCCCGCTTTAGCAAGCTTGGTCATCTCGTTGGGTTTTCTAAGTGGTATAGCCATTAAAGACCTACTGCACCTAATGTTTCATATTTGTTCATATAGACCTGTGCTTCGATCTTTCTCATGGTATCAAGAGCAACCTGAACCACGATCAAAACAGCCACTCCCCCAAAGAAGAAGGAGGCACCAATGGTACTAATCAACATAAACGGTATGGTTGAGATCGAAGCCAAATAAAAGGCTCCCGATCCTGTCAATCGACTCGCCACTTCGTTGATAAACTCTTTGGTATGCTCACCTGGTCGAACACCAGGAATAAATCCACCTTGTCGTTTGAGATTATCTGCAATATCTTTGGCATTGAAAACAATTGACGCATAGAAGAATGCAAAAAAGACAATCAATACAAACGTTACCAAGTTAAAGACAAGCCCCCCTGGAGTCAACGCATCAGCAATGGCTACTGCGAACTCATTGGTGCTACTTTTGAGCATCGTAAGTGGAAACATCAAAACCGCTGAAGCAAAAATTGGAGGAATAACCCCTGCAAGGTTTACTTTGATAGGAATGTAGTTCATTACTCTTTTGTCTTGGTTTTGCATAATGGTTTTTCGTGAATACGAGATAGGAACCCGTCGTTCACCCAACTCTACATAGATAATCACAAAAATGGTCAATAGAATAATTGCCAACATTGCCAAGACTGCCAAGAAGTTTAACTCACCTGTATTCACAGATTCAATGGTATGAGAAATCGCTGCAGGAATTCCTGAGACAATACCCGCAAAAATAATCAATGAAATACCATTACCAATACCACTCTGTGTAATACGTTCACCAATCCACATCAATAACATGGTTCCAGTTAACATTGAAACTGTTGTTAAAAGTGTAAACATCATCGGATCAATCATTACGGCACTCTGTCCATTAGGTCCTGTCATATTTTGAAGTCCCATAGAGACACCAAATGCTTGTACAATGGTAATAAAAATAGTAGCATAACGAATAATTTGCATGTATTTTTGCATTCCATCACGCTCTTTTTTCATTTGACCAACAGCAGGAAAAGTAGCAGCGAGGAGTTCCATGACGATGGAGGCAGTAATATAAGGCATAATACCTAAAGAGATAATACTAATACGTCGAATAGCATTTCCAGAGAACATATTGGCCATACCCAACATCCCTCCACCACCGTTAGAGTCAAAAAATGACGCAATAACGGCAGTGTCAACACCCGGAACGGGTACGTATGCTAAAACTCTATAAGCAAATAGAAATCCAAAAGTAATCAGTATCTTTTGAGTTAAAGCATTACTCATGGTTAGTTACCACTGGTTGTAACAGCTTCATCTTTGATTTTAGATGCGAGCTCTTTTGCTCCTGTACCAATAAGTTTTACTTTGGTTACAGTTTTCTGCAATTTATGAACTGACTTAATGGTCTCAAGTGTGATCTCATCAAGCTCAGCAATGGCTTTTACTTTATCTACATTGATAGAGTAAGGTTTAATCACTCTTGAAGTAAATCCAATTTTTGGAAGTCTTCTATAGAGTGGCATCTGTCCACCCTCAAAACCTCGTTTAGCTGAGTAACCAGTTCTTGATTTTTGACCTTTGTTACCACGTCCAGCTGTTTTACCTGTTCCTGAACCTTGACCACGACCAACACGTTTTCTGTTACGTGTTGAACCGGGTGCTGGTTGTAAATTATGTAAACCCATATCTACTCCCTTACTTTTTAAGTCTTGTAAGTGCGTCTACAGTCGCTCTTACAAGGTTGTTAGGATTGTTTGAACCCAATGATTTGGCAATAACATCTTTGATACCTGCAAGCTCAAGTACTGGTCTCATCGCACCACCGGCGATGGTTCCTGTACCTTCTGATGCTGGTCTTAAGATAATACGGCTTGCCCCTGTCTTTTGTTGAACATCATGGGCAATGGTTGTACCCTTAACATTTACATGAACAAGTGATTTGAAAGCGTCATCCACTGCTTTTTTAATGGCATCTGGAACCTCTTTGGCTTTACCTGTACCGTAACCAATGGTTCCGTTTTTGTCACCAATTACCACAAGAGCAGTAAATCTAAAACGTCTACCCCCTTTGACAACTTTAGTAACACGACCAATGTTTACAATTTTCTCTTCAAATTTTTCTCTATCAATATTTTCTGCTAACATTCATCTTCTCCTTAGAACTTAATTCCAGCTTCTCTAAGAGCGTCTGCAAATGCTGCAACAACACCATGATAGAGGTAACCATTTCTATCAAAAACAATGTTTTCAATATTTTTAGCTTTAAGAGCCTCTGCCATAGCAGCAGCTACTTTTTTAGCATCTTCTTTATTGGCTTTGAGACCCATTTTTCTACCATCAGCAGCAGCAAGTGTTACCCCTGCAACATCATCAATAGCCTGAGCATAAAAGTGCTTGTTTGATTTAAATACAGAAACTCTTGGAAGAGACTCTGTTCCTGAAATCTTACCTCTTACTCTTCTTTTACGCTGAATTCGAAGTTTGTTTTTTCTTTTTTGAATACTTTTTAACATCTTTGGCTCCTATTAACTTGCTGATTTTCCAGCTTTTCTGATAATAACTTCATCAGTATACTTAACACCCTTACCTTTATAAGGCTCTGGTGGTCTAAAGCTTCTAATCTCAGCAGCAACTTGACCAATGGTCTGTTTGTCCGTACCAGAAATATGAATAATGTTCTTCTCAACAGTGACCTCTACTCCCTCAGGAATAGTATAATCAATAGGGTGAGAGAAACCAAGCTGAAGGTTCAATGTCTTACCTTGAACCGCTGCTCTGTAACCAACACCGTTAATCTCTAAGGATTTTTTAAACCCTTTATCAAGACCTTCAATGATGTTAGCAAACAATGCACGATAAGTTCCCCAGAAAGCTGCACTCTCTTTGGCTTCACCAACTTTAGAAAAAGTTACTTCATTACCTTCAATATTGATTCCTACTCTACCGTGAGTTTCAAGTCTCTTTTCTAAGTTACCTTTTTTAGCAACCAACGCAGTACCATCAAGTGATACATCAATTCCATTAGCAACCGTTACTGGTTTTTTTCCAATTCTTGACATACCTACTCCTTACCAAATACTACAGATGACTTCGCCACCAACACTCAGCTTGAATGCTTCATCATTTGCAATCACGCCTTTGTTGGTAGATACTACGAGTGTTCCGTAACCATTTTTAAATGATTTAATCTCATCTGCACCTTGATACACACGTCTACCAGGCTTAGAGATTTTTTTAATCTCATTGATTACACTGTGTCCATTCTCATCGTACTTAAGTACTACTTTAATGGTTTTTTTGTTGCCATCTTCTTTTACTTTAAAACTCTCAAGGTAACCCTTGTCTACCAAAATAGAAACTGTAGCCTCAATTGTTTTTGAGTGAAGTAACGTGGTTACGTCTAATCTTCTTTGTGCAGCATTTCTTATTCGAGTAAGAGAGTCTGCAATTATATCTGTCATCATCTGTTACTTCTCCTTACCAGCTTGATTTTTTCATACCAGGGATTAATCCCTCGTTTGCCATTTTTCTTAAACAAATTCTGCAAAGACCAAAGTCTCTGTATACAGAGTGTGGTCTTCCACAAATGTTACATCTTGTATATGCCTGTGAGCTAAATTTAGCAGGTCGTTGCTGTTTAGCTATCATTGATTTCTTTGCCATTAGTTCTTTCCTTTAGCGAAAGGCATTCCAAGTTTCTCTAAAAGAACAAATGCCTCTTTGTCACTCTCTGTACTTGTTACGATTGTGATGTTCATACCATGAGTTTTGATAATGTTATCGAACTCAACTTCTGGGAACATCAACTGCTCTTGAAGACCGAAGTTATAGTTACCACGTCCATCAAAACCTTTTCTAGGTGTTCCTCTAAAGTCTTTTACTCTTGGCAATGCGATTGAAACCAATTTATCAAAGAAGTTATACATGTTGGCACCACGTAATGTTACACGAATACCAGATGGTGCTCCCTCTCTTGCTTTAAAACCAGCAACTGATTTTTTAGCATTTACGATAACTGCTTTTTGACCAGCAATCAAAGAGATGGTATCGGTCATGTTTTGGATAAGTTTGTTATCTTTACCCTCTTCACCAGCACCAACAGAAATAACAATTTTCTCAAGCTTAGGTGTCTGCATTACATTTTTAATACCACACTCTTCACGAAGAGCTGGAGTAATGTCATTGTACTTTTGCTTCATTCTACTCATAAGATTACGCCTCTACTTTCTTAACATTAGAAATATGGATTGGCATCTCTTTGTTGATGAACCCACCATCTTTATTCTCTTCACTTGGTTTTACTGCTTTTTTAGCAAGTTTACATCCAGCAACGATTACGGCATCTTGCTTGGTAAGTACTTTAAGTACTTCAGCAGTTTTACCTTTGTCATCACCAGCGATGATCATTACCTGATCACCCTTTTTAATCTTGAACTTCTTCGCCATTACCATACCTCCGGTGCCAATGATACAATTTTCATGAATCCAGCATATCGAGTCTCTCTCGCTACAGGTCCAAAAATACGGGTACCAATGGGTTGTTTTTTATCATCAATAATCACTGCAGCATTGTCGTCAAATCTAATAAGTGATCCATTTTCTCTTTGGATCTCTTTATGGGTTCTAACCACAACGGCTTTAACTACTTTACCTTTTTTAACTTTTCCAGTAGGAAGTGCTTTTTTAACAGAGGCAACAATAACATCACCTACAGAGGCATATCGTCTCTTAGATCCACCAAGAACCTTGATACACATAATCTCTTTTGCACCAGAGTTGTCAGCTACGTTTAATCTTGTAAAACCTTGAATCATTACTCTTCACCTACCTTTAGAATCTCTAAAAGTCTAAAGCTTTTTGTTTTTGACATGGGTCTACACTCAATGGCAGTTACAGTATCTCCAACTTTTGCTTCACCTTTTTCATCATGAATAAGATATTTTTTAAATCTTTTTACAGTTTTGTGGTATCTTGGGTGAAGAACTTTTCTCTCTACTACCATAGTAGCTGTTTTTTCACCTGCGATTTTAATGACTGTACCAGTTATTTGTCTTTTTGGCATACTTGCACCCCTTACTTCGCAGCAGCTGTCAAGGCTGTTTGAATTCTAGCGATATCTTTTTTCGCTACTCTTAACTCACTGGTGTTAGTGAGTTGCATTGTTTTTTGCTTTGCTTTAAGTGTAAAAAGCTCAAGCTTTTTCTCTTTTAGCATCGCTGTTAACTCATCAATACTTTTATCTTTAATATCAGTATATTTCATTACTATCCTTTGCAGCGATAATTTTACATTTGAATGGAAGTTTATGCAAGGCAAGTGTCAACGCTTCTCTTGCTACATCTTCTGGAACACCAGCAACTTCAAATACAATTCTTCCTGGTTTAATGTTCATTACCCACTCTTCTACTGAACCCTTACCTTTACCCATTCTGGTCTCAAGAGGTTTTCTTGTCAAAGGCTTATCAGGGAATACACGGATCCAAGATTTACCTTGTCTCTTCATTCGTCGAGTCATGGTAATTCTGGCTGCTTCAATCTGTCTTGAGTTGATTCGTCCAGCTGAAACAGCTTTTAGAGCAAACTCACCAAATTCAATCTTGTTCCCACGGAATGATTTTCCACGGTTACGACCCTTCATTACCTTACGGAATTTTGTTCTTTTAGGCATCAACATAACTATTCACCTCTTCTTCTTGATGGCTTACGACCACCTCTTTTTTCTTCTTTTGGCTCTGCTTGAATCCCTTTGGCAAGCACTTCACCTTTGAAGATCCAAACTTTAATACCAATGATTCCATACGTAGTATTCGCTTCTGCAAAACCATAATCGATTTTGGCTCTCAATGTATGAAGAGGAACACGTCCTTCTAGGTACCACTCAGTTCTCGCCATCTCAGCACCACCAAGTCGTCCAGCAACAGCAACTTTAATTCCTTTTGCTCCTGACTTTAACGCACCTTGAATTACTTTTTTCATCGCACGTCTAAAGGCAACACGACGTTCGAGTTGAGTCGCTACATTCTCAGCAGCGAGTTGTGCAGAAGCTTGAGCTCTTTTCTCTTCTTTAATATTAAGAGAGATATCTTTTCCAAATTTCTTGGTCAAAGTCTCTTTGAGCTTAGTAATATCAGCACCTTTTTTACCAATGATAATCCCTGGTCGTGCAGTAACGATGGTTACTCTGATTTTTTTAGCTGTTCTTTCGATAATGAGGTTAGATACACCAGCATAGAAAAGCTCTTTTTTAAGATATGTTCTAAGTTGATAATCTTCAGCAATAAACGCTGCTGTTCTCTCTTTTTTTGGAAACCATCTTGATTCCCAGTTTCTGTTGATTCCAAGTCTAAGACCTATAGGATTTACTTTTTGACCCATATTATGCTTCCTCTGCTTTTGCTACTTCTACCATGATGTGTGCCGTTGGCTTCAAGATTCTACTTGCAGTACCTCTTGCTCTTGGTCTCCATCTTTTCATTACTGCTGCTTTGTCTACTCTACAACTTGTAATCACAACTTCTTCTGGTTCAAAGTCACCATTGGCTACAGCTGATGCAATAACTTTAGAGATGATTCTGGCTGCTTTATTGGGCATAAACTCCAATGAAGCCAATGCAAGTTCAGCGTTCATACCAGTTACTTCTCTGGCAATCATTCTGGCTTTGTTTGGGGCAACACGTGTATATTTTAATAATGCTTTACTCATAATATCACCTTACCCTTTTCTCTGAACAGAACCTTTATGGCCCTTAAATGTTCGTGTTGGTGCAAACTCACCAAGTTTATAACCTACGTGGTTCTCTGTAATAAATACAGGAATAAACTGTCTACCATTGTGAACGTTGATTGTTAAACCAATGAACTCAGGGAAGATAACGGATCTTCTTGACCAAGTTTTGATGGGTTTATGAGAACCCTCTTCTTTAGCCTTAAGAACTTTTTTCTTTAAGTGGTCGTCTATAAATGGACCTTTTTTAGTTGATCTTGCCATATCTTAACCTTACTTCTTTCTCTTAGAGATAATTAATTTATCACTAGCTTTTTTCTTACGAGTTTTATACCCTTTAGTAGGCATACCCCATGGAGATACTGGATGTCGTCCTGAGTTGGTTTTACCTTCACCACCACCGTGTGGGTGATCGATTGGGTTCATCGCACTACCTCTGGTCTGTGGTCTAATACCTCTGTGTCTTTGACGACCAGCTTTACCAAGAACAACGTTTGACCAATCTTCTGATCCAACAGTACCGATAGTCGCCATACACTCACCAAGAACATATCTCATCTCACCTGATGGAAGTCTCAATGAAACGTATTTACCATCTCTACCCATAATCTGTGCATAACCACCAGCTGAACGAGCCATAGACCCACCTTGACCGATGTTAAGCTCAATATTATGAACCAATGTTCCCACAGGAATTGATTTGAGTTTCATTGCATTACCAGTCTTAATATCTAATCCAGACTCAGCAGCCATGATTTTGTCTCCAACTTTCATACCTTTGGCTTGAAGTACATATCTTCTGTCACCATCCGTATATTTAACAAGACAAATTCTACATGTTCTGTATGGGTCGTACTCAACCGTAGCTACGGTTCCTTCAACACCAAACTTATTTCGTTTGAAATCAATGATTCTGTATAGTTTTTTAGCACCACCTTGTCTGTGACGAGAAGTGATTCTACCGTTAGAGTTTCTACCAGCTGAACGTGGAAGTTTTTTAAGAAGACTTCGAACACTCGCTTTTGCTGTAATATCACCACTGTCAAGGTTGGTAATATACCGTCTACCAGCTGAGGTTGGTTTATATGATTTAATTGCCATCGTCTTCTCCCTACACTGCTAAGCTATCAATTTTTGCATCTTCAGGAAGATAAACATAGAACTTTTTAAGATCTGGTCTCTTCCCTTCGATACCTTTAAATCTCTTCACTTTACCATTAACGCGCATTGAATTGACTCTCAATGGTTTAATACCAAAGTACTCTTGGAAAACTGCTTTAAGACCATTTTTGGTCATTCTTGGGCTAGTTTGAACAACGAGAACACCATCTTCTTGAAGAGCAAGAGTCTTCTCTGTGTACATTATTGCTTTAATATCTGTAATATCTGCCATCTTAGCTCTCTTTTGTTAATTTTTCCCAAACAGCTTT
>Ga0256828_1001049_pt1 | contig 17727 bp, 12 predicted proteins | sample CV88metaG_FD_185993 | JGI IMG/M metagenome (GOLD analysis project Ga0256828, IMG submission 185993) | Hydrothermal vent microbial communities from East Pacific Rise, Pacific Ocean - CV88 | ecosystem: Environmental > Aquatic > Marine > Hydrothermal vents | place: Pacific Ocean: East Pacific Rise...
TTGGCATAGTGCAAATAGTAAAGTTTTTGGTACATATTTGCATAGAATGTTTAGATGTAATGGAGAGCTTTAATAACTTGTAAAATTCTTTGGAATTAGAGATTTTAATCTCGAAAAGAGTGAATTCTTTGTGCTTACACTCTTTTTGAGAAAGTTATTGTTTTTTAGTTTTACAAGAAGCCTAATATAAATGGTTATTAAATTTAAGTTCAAAGCCAAATAATTTTTTCTCTTTTGATTCTATTAATGTGTGTTTTTTTAGTCTAATAGCTGGTTTTTCAATTAAAAACCATGATGCTAATGCTATTGAAATAGTAAGAAAAATTACAGTAACAACTGATAATATCTCTTGAGTATATCCATAATATATAAATATATTTACTATAGGCATATGATATATATATATGCCATAAGATATATCATTTCTTTTTAATATTTTTTGACTAAAAGTAGAATAAGAATAAGCCATAGAAAAAATTAAAATAGTAAGTAATATATATAGTATAGGATTAATATCATTTCCTATATGCCAACCTAAGTAGTGTCTAGTATAGTAAGCTATTATTATATAAGATGGAAGTATATAAATTAATTTTCCAGATAAAAATTTATAAATTATATCGAAATTTTTTTGAAAAAATACTCCAACTAAAAACATCCATATCCAAGGTATAAAAGTAACTTCAAAGATTTTAAATAGAATATAATCTTTATATATATTATCAAAAGTACATTCTATCATAAAAAATATGAGAAATATAGATATTAAGAATAGTAAATTTCTATTATGGTGATTATTTGACTTTGAAAATCCGAATATATAATATAAAATTGGTATCATAATATAGAATTGAAGTTCTACAGCAATAGTCCATAAACTACCATTAATAACTCCTACTCCAAAATCTCTCATAAATTCTGGATTATAAAATTGTAAAAAAGTAGTTTGCGTACCAATCCATAATATAAAATGTGAAAAGCTAAACTCTTTTTCTCCTAAATATCCAGTTAGATATACAGCAATAACTGAAATTGCTACACAAAATATTAGAGCAGGATATATTCTCAAAGCCCTATTTACTATATAGTCTTTTATATTTGTATTGTTTTCATATGATTTACTAATTAAAAAACCACTAATAAAAAAGAATATAGGAACACCTGGTATATATGATAAAACATTAAAAATAGGAGATAGAGAATCTTTCAAATTTAAATGTGTTATGGTATGTTCTATAGCTACTTGTAAAGCTGCTATTAATCGTATTATGTCAAAGTTATTGATTTTAAATTGATTAGATGTTAACAATTTTATCTCCATAAGTTTTTATAAGAATTTTAACATAATAAAAATTGTTTTTTAATATTGCAAAATGTGTAGTTTTAGATTTTAAGAGTTATTGTTTTTTTTCGTTAAATAATTAGAGATATATTTATATCTCCATCATACTATTAACTTTTTCTTGAATAAGTTTGAAGTCAGGTACTTTATTTGTTACATAAGTATAAGTCTCTTTATCACTAGGAAATATAGAAATATGTTTATCTACAAATAGCAGACTTGGTATATTTTTGGATTTTATTTTTTGTGTTATATCTTGGTGTATAGCATCAGAATGAACTCTATCTATAATAATACTATGATAGGTATTATAATCTATCTCTTTTTTAAACTCTTCTATAGTTTTTGCAATATCAACACTATAACCTAATTTTTGCAAAATAGCACTTATTATTTTAGCTTCAGTTTGTGTTTTTTTATATAATAAAATATCTTTTATGTCATTACTAATTATCTTGTTTGAACAAAACTCTTTTAAAACATCAACAAGTCTATTAAAATCAACAGGTTTTGATATATATTCATCCATTCCTTCAGCCAAAAATTTTTCTCTATCACCTTTTAGTGCATTGGCTGTAACTGCAATAATAGGAATGTGTGATAAATTTTCCTCTTTTTCATACTCCAATATAGCTTTTGTAGCCTCTACACCATTCATTACAGGCATTTGTATATCCATAAATATAATATCATAGTGTTTCTCTTTACGCATATCAACACCAACACTTCCATTTTCTGCTATATCACAATGAATTCCTATATTTTTTAGTGTATATTGAATCATTTTTTGATTAATAGGGTTGTCTTCTACTATTAGAGCTTTTAGATTTTTAAAAGTAGGTAGTTGATTATCTTGTTTATTATTAGTTTTTTTACTTTTTTCTTCTTTTTTAAACTCTGTTTCTATTTGTTTTTTTTCAATAGTTGTATTATTTTTCTCTTCTTTGGTTTCTAAAGGAGTAGTAGTGTTATTATCATCTTTTAATACTTTTTTATTTTTTTTTCTAAAAAGTTTTGTGATATAGGAAAAAAATGATGATAATAGTGATATTTGTTTATTTTTTTTCATGTATATTCTCCTTGTTATCTCTTTGGAATATAAATTATATCTTAATTATCATAATAGGATAGGTATATAAATTAAAATTTAACTAGCAAGATATTTTGTTTAAAAAAAAATCACAATTTATTTACCTTTATGGAAACAGTAGTTATAATTTCACCTACAAAAAACAGGCTATTAAGTAAACTTTTATTAAAAATATACTCTCGATTAATTTAGGAGAAGAGATGGGCAAAAAACGGACAATTGGTATGTGGCTTTATCAAAATGGTGGTGGTGAAGCTATTGGAAAAAAAATTAAAAAAAAACTAAAAGAGAGAGATATTGATACTATAGATAATGTCAATCTTCGCTATGCAACAGCAAAAAATGGAAATATAGTACATAATGGGATTAAACTAAATAAGCTTGACCTATTCTTTTCTTATAATGCTGGAGAACAGACTCAATATCAAGTATATCTATATCAAGCACTTAATCGTGTAATTCCAATGATAAATTCATATGAAGCTTTTAATCTAACAGAAGATAAGTTTCAAACATCATTTGTACTTAGACAAAATGGAATAATGACTCCTGATTATAGATTGTGTCATAGAGATGATACAGATGAGCTACGAAAAATAATAAAAAAATGGGATAAAATGGTATATAAACCAACTGATGGTTGGGGAGGAGTTGGACTTACTAAAATAGAGAGTGAAGCTAACTTGGATATGTTAATGCCGTTTCTAAATCAGATGGACTTGAGATACTTCTATGTTGAGAGATTTGTCAAATATGATAATACAGATTTTAGAGTAGATATTGTAGATGGTGAATTTGTTGGGTGTTATGGTAGAAAGGCTAGTGGAACAGACTGGAGAACTAATATAACAAGTGGTGGTTCTGTATTTATGAGAGAGCCAAATGATGAGATTATCTCTATAGCAAAAAAGGCAGCAAAAGTTTGTGGTGCAGATATTGCTGGAGTTGATATTATTTATGATTTAGAAAAAGAGAGATATATTGTTTTGGAGGTAAATGGAATACCAGCATTTGCAACGCCAGAACAAGAAAAAATGGGACTTGATTTTAATGACAAAAAGATAGACCTAATTGTTGAAATGATAGATAGAAAAACAAAAAAATAAAGGATAGAAAATGGGATTAAGTAATAAAGAGCTACCAAAATTGGGATTTTTGTATTTGGATTATGTTTTAAGATTTTTTGACCACTCAAACTTCAAAGGTTGGCCAAATAAAATAGAGACAGTTACATACCATTGGGGAGATGACAAAGATAGATTTATAGCTGAAGTCAAAAGAAAAAAGATTGATGTATTGATAGGAAATGTTCCAGCTACTGCTTATGAGACATTTAGAGAGATAGCTAGAGAGTTACCTCATGTTAGATTTATCCCATCTCTTGATACACAGTTTTCAAATAAATCAAAAGAGAATGTAACTAGATTTGCATGGAAATATAATTTGCCAATTCCAAAAACATATATTTATTACAATAGAGGAAAAGGTGATACATTTTTAAAAAATACAACCTATCCAAAGATAGTCAAACGCTCTTATGGACCATCTAATTATGGTGGATATTTTGTTCATAAAGTTGATTCATACCAAGAGGCTAGAGAGCTATTTGATACAAAAAAATATCATCCAATGTATATCCAAGATTTTGTTCCAATGGAGGCAGATATTCGTGTAATGTTAATAGGACACAAACCAGTATGTGCATTTTGGAGAAGAGCTCCTGAGGGTGAGTGGCTAACCAATACAAGTCAAGGTGGTTCTATGGACTATATGAATGTTCCAAAATCAGTTTTGGATTTAGCTGTAAAGGTTAGTAAATCAGCCAATGCTGAGTATTGGGCTTGTGATGTAGCATATGGCAAAGATGGAAAAGTGAGAATTTTAGAGTGTGCTACAGCTTTTGCTGCGTTTCCATATATTAGAGACTGGATTGGTCAATATTTGATGTGGTCTCTAAGTAAAGGAAGATTTAGAAAACCACATATTCCTATGTTTAACTGGGAAGAGCTTGGTAAAATTTCTCCTGATTTATTAAGAACCATGAGACATATCACATTTGGAGAGTATAATAGCTCTTATGATGGTGCATATTTTGGACAGAGAAAGAAAATGTATGGAGAGAGTGAAGTTTATCTACATCAACTAGACTCTGTTTATAAAATGTATAATGTAAAACCAAGAAAATTTGAAGAGTGGCCAAGTGAAAAGTGGAACTATCAAGATAGATTTGCACTCAAAAACCTAAAATCTATGAAAGTACCACTACTAAAAAAAGAGGAAGCCCCAGAGATAACAGGAGATGAATCAGCTCAATTAATTGAAATTGGGGATGAAGAGTTAGAAGCATTACTACTATCTATTAAAGGTCTAGGTAAGAAAAAATTGAGTAAAATCCTCTCCCGTTTTAATCATGCCGAGTTGATTAATATTTTAGAGATAGAACCAAGAGTCTTAGAGGATATTAAATCAATAGATGAAAAATTGGTTAAAAAGATTTTAAAAGCTTGGAACAGTTACAAAAAGGAGTTTGAGACTTCATTAGTATCTAATTAATGTTTCATAGCCATCAAAACTGTATAAAGGAAGAGTATGAAACAACAATATAAATCTTATGAAGAGACTAGAGAGTTTCTTTTTAGGTGTATGGAGGAGTATCCTGATATTATTACTGTGCAGAATATTGGACAGAGTTGGGAGAATAGAGATATATTGTTAGCTACAGTATCATTAAATGTTGCATATGCTCATCTAAAACCAGCACTGCTTTATACTGGTACAGTTCATGCTAGAGAGTGGATAGGTAATGAGTTGGGAGTAGAGTTTATAGATTATATTCTGAAAAATTATAAAAATAATCCAGAAATATTAAAAACTATTACTTATAATACTCTCTATTTAGTACCATGCTTAAATCCTGATGGATTTGAGTATAGTCGTACACACTTCTCTTTTTGGAGAAAAAATAGACGGAATAATGGGGATGGAACTTATGGTGTTGACCTTAATCGTAACTTCTCTATAGGATTTAGAAAATCAAAAAATACAAGCTCAAATGTATATGGTGGACCAAAGCCTTTTTCTGAACCAGAGACTAGAGCTATAAAAGAGTTTGTGGATACCCATCCAAATATCACTATTGCACTTGATTATCATTCACAAGGTAATGTATTTTTTCCTGCTCATAAATTTAATCATGAGATGGAGTTAGAAGGAACCGACCTCAATACTTTATGTGCCAATATGAACTACCATATCCATAAGGTAACAGGTAGAAGATATGGGATTAATAGAGGAAAACCACCTACAAAGCTTATTTCGGGAAGTGGTAGAGAGTACTATTATTCAAAAGGTATTATATCAGCTGTTGTAGAGGTTGGTACTAGAAATATTCCTGATTATATGCAAAATATGTCAGAGTCTATTAGTGAGAATATACCTGCTTTGATATATGCTTTGGGTGAAGCAAAAAATTATAGTCCTCATGCTCCTCAAAGAGTTGATAATTTTCATTTAGTAGAATTTGATGCAGATAGTTGTAAATTGGCATGGAGTTATCCTGATGACCCAGAGATATATTTTGAGATATATAGAAATACCAATAATAAAATGGCATGTAATGATAGCTCTTTGATAGGGATTACATCTAGTTGTGAGTTTATAGATGAGAATTTAGAGAGTGGGACTATGTATTTTTATTATATAAGAGCTGTTCATAAACTTTCTCAAACCAAATCACCTATAGCTCCAAAGGTAAAGTTTAAAACTCTACTAGAAGATAATGAGTTTAGTAGAACTATATTTCCAAAAAAATCAAATGTAGGTTATGTAGCTCAAAAATCACCAGAGGCAAATTTTGGTCATTTTGGAGTTAATTCACTTAAAGTTGGAGTTAGTGAGAGTAGGGGAATATGTTATGGAGTTATGCAGATAGATTTGGATAGTATTCCTCAAAATGCTCAAATTGTAGATGCAAAGTTTTCTCTCTATCCTCTCAATAGAGTATCAGCCAAAATTGAAAAATATGGTGAGTGGTCACTCTCTATTATGGATTCGGATACTATTTCTGATATACGAGATTTTGAGCAAGTTCATAATGCTAAATATATTAAAACTGTAGGAAAAAGTATTCCATCAGAACAACTTACTCAAGGTATTTGGAGTCATTGGGATTTTAATGAGTTTGAAAGGGCTAGACTCCAAGAGCAGTTAGAAAAAGGTAAAGTGATATTTAAGCTAGAAGGTCCGACTAAATTACCTGTTGGAAGAGATTCTCAGATTATGGTGTTTGATTTGGGATATGGTTCTCAAGGTGGAGGATTGCACTATAGACCATCTATAGATATAAAATATACTGTTCCCTCAACAGAGGTTTCTATTCCTCTTGCCAACTCTATGACAATATCTGAAGAAGATATAGAGTATGATAAACTAGCATGTGGATTTGATGAAAATGATGAAAAAATTTATGGATTTATGTCATTTGATTTATCCTCTTTGCCAGATATTGATAAAACTGTTATAACAGATGCTTGGATAGAGATATATAATACCACTACAGTTAAAAAAGATGTTGATATTAGATACAATGTAGAGTTTGTTGATTTAGATGAATTTACATATAGTGATATTAAAAATAGAGATAGAATAGAGTATATAGGATATGAGATAAGCTCTGCTGAACTTGGTAGAAAAAAAGAGCATAAATTTATATTTGATAAGTACTCTATATTAGAACTTGAAAATAAAAGAAAAGGAAATGAAGAGGCAAAATTTATTATTCGTCCTACAAGTGTATTGACTAGAAAGCATTTGATAAATTGGGCATATAAAGGAGATAAATCTGCTAAATTAAAGATTAAATATATAGCAAAAAGACGAATTCCTCTACCAGCACCTAGAAATTTAAAAACATCAGTTGAAAATGGTAAAGTTAAATTGACTTGGGATAGATTAGGATATGAAGATTTGGTTGGTTATTTTGTAGTTAGAAATCGTTGGCATGTACCAAAGAGTCCTTTTGATGGAGTTAAATTATATGCTGGAGGAGATAACTATACATATGATACCTATGGTTCTACTAAAATGCACAAATATTATGCTGTATTTAGTTATGATAATGTTCCAAACTATAGTGAGGGTGCAGTTATTGAGTATTTTGGTGATAAAAAAAATAGTAAGTGAATTATATGAAAAATTGGTTAAATAATAATATTGTTTTAATGATATTAAGTGGAGTGGTTTTTGTAGGTGGTTATTTCTTTTTGCGTTTGGCTTATCATATGAGTGATAAAACTCCATTTACTCAAGAGATTATTTTAATAATACTAGGAACAATATCGACGGTTTTGATTACAGCAATATTGCTTAATAAGCAGACATCTGTAGAGCTTGAAAAAGAGCAGAGTGTTAAATTTATAGATTTAAAAACAGCAACTTATGAGAAATTGATAGAGATAATAGAAGAGATTGTTATGATTGAAAAAATTACTCATAAGGAGTTAACTAAATTGAGATTTAATACCCATCGTTTGGCTATTTTTGCCTCTCCTGATGTGCTTAGAGAGTATAGAAATTTTTTAGATGTTTTTGATAATATAGTAAAACAAGACAAAGAGGTAAGTATAGATGATGCAAATATGTTATCAAGTGCTTTGGCAAAGTTGACTATATTTATTCGTGAAGATTTAATTGGAGAGTTAGATTTACAAAGTGGGGAAAAATTAAAGAGTATTAGTAAACAGATTATAGATAACTCCAAATAGGAGTTAATGGGCTTAAGATAAAATATAAGCCCCTACAAATTTTTTGGATTTTAGAAGTTTTTTTGCTTCCCACTCATTGCATTTGACTACTACTCTATAGGCTGTTTTTTTCTTGGATGGTAGATATTTTTTTACTATTTGAGCATTTTTTAGTTTATGTTTTTTTTGGAATAGTTTGGCATATTTTTTATCAAAAAATGAAGCGATTTGTACTTTGTAGCTTCTCTTATATACTTTTTTGGATTTTTGATAGTCTCTTTTATAGTGTCCTTTTTTCTTTGGAGATGATATTACTTCTATTTTAACTCTTCCTACGCCTTTTTTGGTTAAGCCAATTTTTTTTGCTGCTCCATATGATAAGTCTATATCTCTTGAACGATAGAAAGGTCCACGGTCATTTACTCTTACTCTAACTGATTTGTGATTTTCTAAGTTTGTTACTTTTAGTATAGTATTTAGAGCATAAGTTCTATGTGCAGCTGTCATACTATACATATTATATCTCTCTCCTGATGCTGTTAGTCTTTTGTGAAACTGTTTTCCATACCAACTAGCTTTGCCTATTTTGACCAATCCTTTTGATACATATCTTGGATAATATTTTATACCTCTATCCATATAAGCTAATATATTTGCATCTTGTGCTTTTATAGATATGGTTACAGCTGAAATAGTAGCTATAGAGACCAAAAGTCTTTTTGTAATATTATTCAATATCATATAACAAAAACTCCTATATTTAAATATAGATGAAATTATATCACTTTAAACTGTTAAAAAAGAGTAAAATGTGATTTTTATTTTCATATTATAAAATAGAAAAAAGGCTCTCTTAGTCATATAGACTAAAGATTAATGAAGAAAATGACTAAAAGTACTTGAAAAATTATAAAAAATATACTACAATGCCAAAAAAATTATATATAAAAAGGATTATATAAAATGTCAAAACATCAATTTCAAACAGAGATAGGTCAACTCTTAAAATTAATGACTCATTCACTATACTCAAACAAAGAGATATTTCTAAGAGAGTTAATATCAAACTCTAGTGATGCAATTGATAAGTTTAATTATATACATTTAACAGATGATAAGTTCAAAGAGGAAAATTGGAGTGGCAAAATTAATGTTACAATAGATGATGAGGATGGAAGCCTAACCATTGGAGATAATGGGATTGGTATGAATGAAGAGGATTTAATTAGTCATCTAGGTACTATTGCAAAATCAGGAACAAAATCATTTGTAGAGTCTCTAACAGGAGATGCAAAAAAAGATAGTAATCTAATTGGTCAATTTGGTGTTGGGTTTTACTCTGTATTTATGGTAGCAAAAAATGTAGATGTAATTACCAAAAAAGCAGGTGAAGAACAAGCTTATAAATTTAGTACAGATGGAACAGGTGAGTTTGAAATTACTCCAGTAACAAAAGAAGAGCATGGAACAGTAGTTTATGTTAAACTCAAAGATGAAGAGAAAGAGTTTTTGAGTAAATGGAAAGTAGAAGAGGTTATTAAAAAATACTCTAATCATATAGCATATCCTATTTTCTTAAACTACACAGAAGAGGAGAGTGTAGGAGAGGATGATAACAAAGAGACCAAAAAGGTTAAAAAGAGTGAGCAGGTAAATGCAGCGACTGCTTTATGGACTTTGCCAAAATCATCTCTAAAAAAAGAGGATTATATAGAGTTTTATAAAACATTAGCTCATGGGGATGATGAACCATTAACATATCTACACAATAAAGTAGAGGGTGCAAATGAGTTTACAACACTATTTTATATTCCAAAAAAAGCACCATTTGATTTATATAGAGCAGACTATCAAAGTGGAGTAAAACTCTATGTCAAAAGAGTATTTATAACAGATGATGATAAAGAGCTATTGCCTATATATCTAAGATTTGTTAGAGGTATTATTGATAGTGAGGATTTACCACTAAATGTAAGCCGTGAGATACTTCAAGAGAATAGAATCTTGGCTAATATCAAACAGCACTCAACCAAAAAGATACTCCAAGCTATCAAAAAGTTAAATAGTGATGATTTTGAAATCTTTACTAAAGAGTATAACAAAGTAATCAAAGAGGGTATTTTCCAAGATTATACAAACAAAGAGCTACTACTTGAGATAGTTAGATATAAATCATCAACTCAAGAGGGTATGGTTGGATTGGATGAGTATATATCTCGTGGTAATTCAGAGAAAAAAGAGATATACTATATAATAGGAGAAGATGAAAAAGTACTTAGAAACTCTCCACTTCTTGAGGCTTACAAAAAGGCAAATATAGAGGTTCTAATTATGGATGATAAAGAGATAGATGAGATAGTAACACCAGCTATTGGAACATTCAAAGAGTGGACATTTAAAGATATTACAACTATAGATGCACCAGATAGCAAAACAAAAGAGGAAAAAGAGGAGATAAGCAAAGAGTACAAAGAGCTAACCGATAAAATCAAAGAGGTTTTAGGTGAAGAGGTAAAAGAGGTAAAAGTTACAACAAGACTTACAACAAGTCCATCATGTGTAGTAAAAGATAGTTCTGACCCAATGGCTAGTATGGCTCATATGTTTGTGCAAATGGGACAACCAATCCCTGAAGCTCCACTAATTTTGGAGATTAATCCAGACCATGATATGATTAAAAAACTAGATAAGCTAGAAGATAAAGATAAATTCTCTGATATGGCGTGGATACTATTTGATAGTGCAAAACTAGCCGAAGGATTAGAGCCAAAAGATAAATCAGCATTTGCTAATAGAATAGCTAAAGTAGCTACTGAGGCTATATAGTTCTATCTTATATTTATTAGATAAGAGTTTATTTGACTCTTGTCTATCTTTCTTATACTCTCGCTAAAATAATCTGCTATAATAATTAAAAAACAACCAAAGAGCCAAAAATGAAAAAATTGCCAATAGGAAAGAGTGATTTTAAATCAATTATAGAGAATAATTTTTACTACATAGATAAAACAGATTTTATAAAAGAGGTTATAAATAGTAGTGCAGAGGTAATCTTACTTCCTCGTCCAAGAAGATTTGGAAAAACACTCAATCTTAGTATGCTCAATTACTTTTTTGATATTACTGAAGATAATAGAGAGCTTTTTAATGGCTTAAGTGTATCAAATCAAGAAGATATAATGGCTCACTGTAATCAATATCCTATTATCTATATATCATTTAAAGATGTCAAAGAGCAAAATTTTGAACTTAGTTTAGAAAAGATGAAACGATTAATCGGTAATGAGTTTAAAAAACATTACAAAAGTATTATAAGTAGTGATATAGATAGTATAGATAGACAAAGAGTAGAGAAGATTATCTCACTAGATGCCTCTTATGCAGACTATAGCAATAGTTTTAAATTTCTTTCAAATCTTTTAACTATAGCTTATAATCAAAAGTGTATAGTATTAATAGATGAGTATGATACTCCAATTCAAACAGGATTTTTACAAGGTTACTATGAAAAGATAGTAGGATTTTTCAAAACTTTTATGGGGGCTGTATTAAAAGATAATGATAGATATATCTACAAAGCTGTCTTAACAGGGATTTTGAGAATTTCCAAAGAGTCTATTTTTAGTGATTTGAATAATATTAAAGTTTATACTCTACTAAATAGTGAGTTTAGTGATAAGTTTGGATTTACAAAAGATGAGACTCAAAAAATGCTAAGTGATTATAATTTATCTAATCAATTTAAAGAGGTTAATAGATGGTATAATGGATATACTATTGGTAATAGAGCAATATTTAATCCTTGGTCACTACTCAATTATGTTGATAGCAAAGAGTTTGATGTCTATTGGGCAAATACCTCTTCTAATGGAATTATTAGAACTTTGGTGGAGAACTCTGATGTATTTCAAAAAGATTTAAAAATATTATTAAAGGGAGAGAGTATAACTAAAGTTATTAATCCAAATATAACTTTTAAAGATAGAGATTTTAATTTTAATGAAGAGATGCTTTACTCTTTTTTATTTTTTAGTGGTTATCTTAAATATACCCAAAAGAAGTTTATAGATGGTGAACATATCTGTAAACTTAAAATTGTAAATAAAGAGTGTTATTATATTTTTAGAAAAATTATTTCTAATTGGATAGAAGATAGTTTTTCAAATCATAAGCTTAGATTACTTTTAAAATCTTTAGTTAGTGGAGAGTTGCCATTATTTGAGAGAATATTTAGTGAATTTGTTAGAGATACTTTATCTTTTTATGATACTAGCAAAAAAAATATAGAGAGTGTATATCATGCTTTTTTCTTGGGTTTATTGCTTAATCTTGGTGATTATGAAGTAATCTCTAATCAAGAGGCAGGATATGGTAGAGTAGATATTATTTTACTTCATAAAAGAGATAAAAATAGACTTGCTATTGTAATGGAACTTAAAACTATTGATGAATATTTTGATGAGACCAAAGAGATAGCATTGCAAAGTGCAGTTGAGCAGATAAAAGAGAAAGAGTATATATCCTTAGTTAAAAAGAGAGGATATAGTAATATTTTGAGTTTTGGAGTAGTTTTTGATGGTAAAAGGGTTTGGATTAAAACAGTTTAAATATTATAGATAATCAAAATATATAAACTAAGTGAATATTCTGCTATATCTAAGTATAATCCCACTAAAAAATTGGAGACAAAAAGTGAATAGACATATTAAAACATTTTCAAATGCTACTATTATTGGTAGTATGGGTATATTGGTTTTAGCTTCTATGCAAGGTTGTGGAGATAATAATCAACAACAGGCACAAGAACCAAAAAATTCTCAACAAAATATTGTAAAAGAGGGTGCAACTGTAACTATAGAAGAGAAGCCAAAAGGTGTATATAAGATTATAGATGAGGTACCAAGTGTTAATACTAGAGTAATCCTTAGAGATGTAAATGGAACAGAAAAAATTTTATCTCAAGAAGAGATAGATAAATTAGTTAAAGAAGAAGAAAAAAGAGTAGAAAATGGAACTTCTGCACTTACTAAGCCACCAGAAGAGGTTAGAGATAGTGGAGGAATGGGACTTGCTGGAACAATTATGGCTAGTATGGCTGGTGCTATGGTTGGTTCATATCTTATGAATAAGCTCATGAATAACCAAAACTATCAACAAAATAGAAGAATGAGTTATAAGTCACCTAGTACATATTCTCGTTCTCAAAGTAGTTTTGCTAAAGCTAGAGCTAATAATGCAGTAGCAAAGAGAACTTCATCTACTCGTCGTTCAGGTTTCGGTTCTAGTAGCCGTTCAACAAGTCGTTCAAGTTTTGGTGGTTAATCTATGAAGCTAACTCCTATAAAAGTTCCAAATAATAAATTTTTAGAGCAGATTGGTTTTTATTGGCATACAGACCCTGATGCAACTCCTTATGTAGCATCTGAAATTGTTGATATTACTCCTAGCGAAGCTGATGCTTATTATGATGCAGTTAATGAGTTATATGATATGTTTGTCGAAGCTGGTGAGTATATAATTGAAAATGAGCTATTTCATGAGATAGGAATACCATTTAATCTAATTGATGCTATTAAAATGAGCTGGGAAAATGATGTTCATTGGCATCTATATGGTAGATTTGACCTTGCTGGTGGAATTGATGGTAAGCCTATTAAATTAATAGAGTTTAATGCTGATACTCCTACAGCACTATTTGAAACAGCTATTTTACAATGGGCTATGCTAAAATTTAATAATATGGAAGATACCCCTCAATTTAATAATGTTTATGAGGCTATTAGAGATAATTTTAAAAGACTTGTAGTCTTGGATGGTGATATTGAGGAGTTTGATGAGTTATATGAGGGGTGGAAAATACTGTTTTCATCTGTAAAAGGTAATGAAGAGGAAGAGAGTACAGTAAAACTACTTCAGACTATAGCCGAAGATGCTGGATTTGTTACCGAGTTTGCATATATGGAGGATGTTGAATTTTCTAGTGAAGATGGAGTTTTTTATAATGATGTAAATTATGAGTATTGGTTCAAACTATATCCATGGGAAGATATAGCCATAGAGGAGAGTGAATTAGCTAAACTTATAACTGATATTATGGCAAATCAAAAGGCGATATTTTTAAATCCTGCATACACTTTGATGTTCCAATCAAAAGCATTTATGAAGATTTTGTGGGATTTATATCCAAATCATCCTCTACTACTAGAGACAGATTTTGAACCACTAAAAGGTAAAGCACAAGTAGAGAAAAAAATCTTTGGACGAGAGGGTGAAAACACTATTATAGTAGATGAAAATGAGAATATAATAGAAGAGAGAGATGGAGAGTATGGTGAGTTTGCATCTATTTTCCAAGAGTATATAGAACTACCAAAAGATAGCAAAGGTAACAGCTACCAAGCAGGAGTATTTTTTGCTTATGAGGGTTGTGGTCTTGGATTTAGAAGAGGTGGTTTAATACTTGATAACTATTCCAAATTTGTAGGTCATAGAGTAGTGGAGGGGTAATTATCTCCTCTTCTCTCAACACTTCAATACTACTTACTATAATAAAAATTCAGCTAATGAGAAGGTATTATCAAATATAGATAAAGGGATTATTAGAATTTTAGATTTAAGTCCAAAATAGTATAATCAAAATAAAAAAGGAATGCCACAATGAAAAAAATACCTTATGGCATAAGCGATTTTAAACTACTAAAAACAGAAAACTATTTTTTTATAGATAAAACAGATTATATACCTAAAATAGAGAACCATACAAGCAGATATTTAATGTTTCTGCGTCCTAGAAGATTTGGAAAATCACTATTGATTGCTATGCTAGAAGCCTACTATGATATATATTTCAAAGAGGAATTTGAAGCTATATTTAAAGATACATATATATTAAATAATAGAACCAAAGAGGCAAGTAGCTATATGGTTTTGAGATTTGATTTTAGTGCTGTGGATATTTATGATGTCAATGAGAGTTTTAAACATCTATTAGAACTTAGAATAAGAGGGTTTTCAAGAAGATACAATCTAAATATTGAGTTTAAATCAGATAATCCAATTTCTATGTTAAATGATATTTTTGATTATACATTAGAAAAGCATTTAAACCTTTATATTCTAATAGATGAGTATGATAACTTTGCAAATAGACTGTTTTTAAATAATAAAGATGATTATCTAAATATAGTCACCCAACAAACAGCCCCCTTTAAACAGTTTTTTACTACTCTCAAAGCAGGAACAGCAGGAAATAATGCTCCAATTAAACGAATGTTTATAACAGGTGTAACTCCTATGACCATGTATGATGTGACAAGTGGGTTTAATATAGGGGATAATATCTCACTTCATCCTGATTTTTATAATCTAGTAGGTATTAATGATAAAGAGTTAGATAATACATTGAGCCATTTTAATATTGAGGACAAAGTAGATAAGAAGATGCTCCAAGAGTGGTATAATCATTATATATTTAGTGAAGATAATAACAAAGCAATCTATAATACAGATATGATTTTATATTTTATTAAACAGTTTATAATTCGTTATAAACTGCCAAGAGAGATGATAGATATAAATGTACGAAGTGATTACTCCAAATTAAAAAGTATAATATACACTAATAAAAAGCTAAATGGAAATTTTAAAACTTTGCAAACTCTAATAGGTGGAGAGAGTATATCTATTGCAAACTTAGTTCAAGATTTTAGTGCTTTAAATTTACATAAAGAGGAAAATTTCAAATCTTTTATGTTCTATTTGGGGTTAGTAACAATTAAAGATAGAGAGTTAAGATTAAATCTAAAAATTCCAAATGAGACAGTCAAAAGAATAGATATAGACTTTTTAACCAATGCTTTGGAATTAGAAAAAGTTTTTGAGATAAATACATCTAAGCTCTCTAATCTATTGGCAGAGTTTGCCTTGCATGGAGATTTAGAGGTTTTTAGATATTTAGCTTTTATGATAAAAGAAAACACAGGAATTAGAGACTATATTCATACAGAACAGACTGTTAAATCTATGTATTTAGCTTATCTATCACTTACTCCGTATTATATTATTAAAAGTGAAGAAGAGCTAAATAAAGGTTTTAGTGATATTTTACTAAAACCTCTTAATCCTTATGTTGAGTATATTGGACTTGTGGAGTTTAAATATATTAAAAGAGGAAAAAGAACCAATCCACCATCCCAAACAAAAATAAATTCTCTAGTCAAAGAAGCAAAAGAGCAGTTAGATGATTATAAAAATGATAAATTGGTAACAAACTATCTCAAAGATGGGCTAAAATTGCAAATGGTAGTTATTGTATTTTGGGGGTGGGAGATGGTCTATTGTGAAGAGTATAAGTAAAAGATTAGATGATATATAGCAATAGAGTTGTAGTCAAAAAGAAATTAGAGAATATGATATAATTTCTTATTAACTCTTAGAGGTAAAAAATGAAAAAAATAATTTATGGTATTAGCAACTATAAAATGGCAAGAGAAGATAATTATCTTTATATTGATAAAACGCCATTTATAGAAAAATTAGAGAATTTAAATGAGAAATATCTAATCTTTTTACGCCCTAGACGATTTGGAAAGTCTCTATTCCTCTCAACGCTTCAATATTATTATGATGAAAATTCAGCCAATGAGTTTGATAAACTTTTTAATGATACTTATATAGGAAAACATCCAACACCATTAAAAAATAGTTATAGAATACTTTTTTTTGAATTTAGTGGGATAAATATTGATGGTGGAATAGAAGAGGTCTATCAAGGTTTTAGAGACAATATTCAATCAGCACTCTATAGATATTTTCGTAACTATGGATATGATATTAGTATTGATAAACTCTATGATATAAAAACACCATTGGGACTAATAAAATATTTTTTTGAGATAGTAAAAGATGACTCTATCTATATTTTAATAGATGAGTATGACCAATTTGCCAATGCCATATTAGCTTATAGTATGAATGATTTTTTAAAGATTGTAGGCAAAGGTGGATTTGTAAGAAGTTTTTATGAAGTGTTAAAGGGAGCAACACAAACAGGTGTGGTTCAACGGATGTTTCTAACAGGAGTAACCCCAATTACACTAGATAGTCTTAGTAGTGGGTTTAATATTGTTCAAAATATCTCACAGGATAGAGATTTTAATGAAATGGCAGGATTTAGCCAACAAGAAGCGATATATTCATTAGAACAAACCATATTTACAAAGTGTGGTTTAGAAAAAAGAGAAGAGATATTCAATAAAATAAAGGTTTGGTATAATGGCTATCTATTTAATCTAAAAGCAAAAGAGAGAGTCTATAACTCTACACTACTAAACTATTTTCTATCAAGATTTGATTATCGAGATTGTACCATGCCAATAAAGATGCTAGATAGCAATGTAGCAAGTGACTATAGAGCATTAATAAAACTATTTAATATAGGAGATAATGAAAGCAATTTTCAAATTCTTCAGGAACTTATAGAAAATAACTCTATAACAGGAGTTATAAAAGATAGATATGACCTCAATAGAGATTTCACTAGAGATGATTTTATC
>Ga0256828_1001052_pt1 | contig 17692 bp, 19 predicted proteins | sample CV88metaG_FD_185993 | JGI IMG/M metagenome (GOLD analysis project Ga0256828, IMG submission 185993) | Hydrothermal vent microbial communities from East Pacific Rise, Pacific Ocean - CV88 | ecosystem: Environmental > Aquatic > Marine > Hydrothermal vents | place: Pacific Ocean: East Pacific Rise...
AAAAATAGCAAGATCGTTATCTATCCTTTTTATACGTGCTTTTATCTGCTCTTCAAGATAGATAAATGGCATAAAAATAGCTATGCCAAGACCAAGTAAGAAGAGAAAAACATTCTTTATCGTACTAAGGTCGAGTAAGAAAATAAGTGAGATTAAAGCAAGACCAGCCAAGATACTTGCAAGTACAATCTCATTGAAATCTTTTTGTTCTAAACCTGCACGAGCAAGTTTTACTCGATATTCTTCTTTAAAATTTGCTTCACTTTTGGCAAGAATTTGTGTTTCATCGATATTGAAGATGGAGTTGATAAGTTGTTTATGTTTATAATCTTCATAAAGGTGCCACAAGCCTACACCAAGCAAGATAACAATGGATAAAAACATAAGAATTAAAGAGAATGTATAGATCATTTATTGATCCTTGTGATGAGTTTATTGAGTAAAACACCTATGAAAACCCAAAGTGCGATTGCAAGGATTTGAAATCTTCCCCACTCAGAGTTCATAAAATACTCATGTAGTCTGCCACCAAAGTTAAGGTTTAAGGAGAAGTATAAAAAGATAGTAATACCAACTACCACATAAGATCCGACAGTACTTTCTCTTGTAACAACATCAACTTTCTCTTGCATCTTCTCTCTGTAGCTGATAGTGTGTTCCACTTTTTCTAAGGTATTAGAAAATTGTCCACCACTCTCGCGACCTATCTTGATAGCAAGTGCAAATATACGAAGCTCTTTGGAATCTACAAATGTATTGAGTTTTGTAAAGGCTTCAATCTCCCCTATAGTGTTTTTTTCTTGAAAAAAACTATCAAATATATCTTTGAACATACGTGAACTTGAAACAGCAATAGATTTACTCAGAGCTTGTTCAAAACCAATACCATTTTTCATCATTTTTACAAGAACAGATATAGAGGTTGCAAGAGCCTTATTAAACTCTTTTTTTCTTCTACTGATAAGAGTGGAGATGATCATCCAAAAGAGAAGAACTCCAAGAGGGATACCAATGATATACCCACTCCAATGTTTTAAAAATAAAGTGATAAGTGATCCGATAAGTAAACTAAAACCAAGAAATAGAAGGATAAATATATAAGTGTTAAAATGAAATCCTGCTTTTGTAATGATGGAGTTAATCTTACGAATAAAGTTTGATGTTTCTTGATCTTCCCCATGGAGAAGAAGATCGTTGATATCTTCCTCTCTAAAAGAGATAGCATTCTTTATGTAGGTAAGATGTTTCATCCGTTTATACTCTACATAGAAGATATACCCTAAGAAGGTAAGACTAAAACTGATGATAAAAAGAAGGGCTATTGTTATCATTGTAAATTCGGCCATCTTTCAAGGATGTTTTTTCCAGAACCATAAGATTGGATAATCTCAGCCATATAATGGTTTTTCCATCCACACATTCTGCTAGGGTGAAATGTTTTTAGTTCATGAGTAAGCATCTCTTTAGTAACAACAAAGTCATTATCGAAGATACGGCTATCGAGTGTGATACCATTTTGGAGCATCTTAAAACTAGCACGAGATGATGCAGAGATAGCTTTGAAGTTTCCACTTGAATCCATAGGATTTTCGCTATTATGAGAGCGTTGAAATTCAAAAAGGTCAAGCATTGAGACAACACCACTCTCTTCGATTCGTCTCTCTGGTTCTGAAATTTTGACTATACGTCTTGTTCCATCTGGAAAACGTACAATTTGCACAATCAGATCAACTGCAGAGATGATTTGTGAGCGAACAAATGCCATGTTTGCGGTAGGGCGAGCTTCTAAGAACATATTTTCAATTCTTACAATAGCCTCTTTTGTATCATCAGCATGGATAGTTGTCATAGAACCTGGATGTCCTGTATTCATTGCATTGAGCATCGTGACAATCTCAGGACCACGACACTCTCCAACGATGATACGTCGAGGTGAAGATCTGAGGGCTGTTCTTAAAAGAGACTCTATACTTATCTCTCCCGCTCCCTCTTCATTTGCTGGACGAGCCTCAAAAGAGCGTATAGCATGGCAAGGCATTTGCGGTTTCATCTCTTTTGTATCTTCTATAGTAAGGAGTTGATCTCCCTCATCTATAAAACGGGTGATGGCGTTTAAGAAGGTTGTTTTACCACTTGATGTACCACCTGAGACGACAATATTGAGTTTACCACGAATCGCTTTGACTAAAAAGTAAGCCATCTTATAGTCGATCATATGAGAGTCTATAAGTGTCTCAAAAAGGAGAGGAATCTCACGGAACTTTCTTACTGTGACATAAGATCCAGGATTTCCATCTTTGTCTAGATTGGCTGAAACTGGAGGGATTTGTATCTCTATACGAGAGCCATCTGGTAGTTTTGCTGAAGCGATAGGATGTGATTCATCGATTTTTCTGTTTGATTCACTTAACATTCTATTGATGATATGTTTAAGTTCCTCTTCACTACGAAAACAAAAGGGTGTTGCTATCGTCTGTCCATCATAAATTACATCGATATAATCTTTTGTATTTACCAATATATCATTTAATCCAGCTCCTGCAATACGGATGATGGTACTAATAGGACCATAATATAAAAGATTGTCAATAACATAATCTGCTATCTCATTTTTAAGAGCAAATTTTGGAAGTGAAAATTCAGAGATATGTTTGTTCACAACCTCTCGAATCATCTTTTCAGTAAGCTCCCCTTTGATATTTAGTTTCTCAACAAAGGAATCATAGATGCGTCCAGCAAGTCTAAAATACTCTTCATTACGATACATAAGAGGAAAGCATAGTTCAGAACAAAGGTTCTCTTCTACAGATATAGCTTCGTTAGCTTTTGTAGTTACTTCGACAGGATTTTCAAGAGAGTTATGTCTCTCTTTAATCTTTTCTTTTAAAGCCATTGTTTCATCTTTGCAAAAAGAGATCTATTTTGTGTTTTGAGTGTAGTTGCAGAACTATGAGTTGTTTCTTTGAGAAAAAACTCTTTTGCAATTTCATCAATACCTTCCATAAAAGGAGATTCTGGATAGATGTCACATACTAAGTTCGCATCGTTCCAACACTCTCTGAGATGCAGAGCATCATTTGGTAGTGAGTAGTGAATCTCAAACTTATGCTTGAGTCCTTTAGAGAGAATCTTTTTTGCCTCATCATGGGTAACACTTCCATACGAATCAGCACGATTGGCTAAGATATGTGTTTTATTATACCAACCACTTTTATCTATGATATCTATGTATGTTTTTAAGATAGACATAGAGGGGATACTAAACTCTGTAATGACAAAGATATTGTCTGCTATCTCTTGGATATCTATCTCTAGATCAACATCTTCAAAAACACCGACATCAATAAGAATAAAATCAAATTTTTCTTTAATATACATAATAAAATTGAGAAACATTTGGATATTTTCAGGAGACTCTAGATCCTCTTTTTCAGTATGCTTTTGGATTCCTGGTACAAAAAAGAGATTGTTGCTGAGTCTTGTAAGCCCATTATCAAAAAGTTCTTGCATATCGAGATTTTGAACATTAGTAATATCTATAATAGTTTTTTGTGGTTGAGGTATATTGAAAAAGAGATTGGAGATAGCTTTTGTAGATGCAAAGTCTAAAAACAGTACATTTTTTTCTGGATGGTTTTGAGAGATGCTTTTTGCTAGGTTCATCGTGATGGTAGTTGTTCCGACCCCACCACTAATACCTGTAAATACAGAGATGTTAGAATCACCACGTCTATTTTTTATGATACTTTGAGAAGCTACAATTAATTTAGCGATACTTCCTGCATTTGCTTCTCCTTGGTGAAGATAGGCATCAACACCAATTTTTCCAGCAAGGAGAGAAAACTCAACATTTTCTTTTCCAATTACTATGATATAGATATTTTTTGAGAAATTTATATTGGAGAGAGCTTGAATCTCTTGAAGTGTTTCAGTACGGTAAAGTAGTACGACATCACGGCTTTTACTTGCTGCATAAAAACTGATAAAACCATCGATGTCACTAAAGTTTTTTACATCAGTGAACTCCTCTTTAAGCTCAGTATAGCAATCTGTATCGCTTTTAGAAACATATGCAATTATCATCGGTTACCCCTCATTGTTTTCATAATAGTGAATTCTGTTGTTGTACCCTTTGTACCAACTTCTATGGAATCAAGATCCAGAGATTTTAGATGAAGTATAAGAGCTTTATGAACTTTTTCTTTATACTCAACGACACTCCAGTCATCATCACGAAGGAGTTTATCAATCTGTTCGTCATAGCTAAGGCTTCTTGTATCTGCAAGAATAAAACTTGTAAAAGTATCTAAAACTCTTCCAAAAAGTCCCTTAGATTGTCTTCCTTGATTGCGTTTACACCAATCAAGCCAATCATCAGTGGAGAGGTTAACCATATCGTGTGTTCCCCAGTCTACCCAAGGGATAGTATGTGTTTCTTCTGTCAATGTAAGCTCAGAGTACTCACTTGAGTCATTAAAGAAACTTCCAAAGAAACCTGCTTCCATATCAAACTTTGTATTGGTGTCAATACCTTTTGTAAAAAGTTTTTCATCCCATCCAACAGGAAAAAAGAAAAAAGTTTTTGTTTGTTTTACCTTACAAGACTCAACTTCTGTTCCATAAATACTTTCAAGTCCAAGAAGTGCAAAATGTCGAAATTCAGCTATATTGTCATTGTTTACTTCAAAAAAAGTAAGTGGAAGTGGGTTTGTGAAATCAAATTCAGCACTTACTACTTCTGTTAAAGTTTTTGAATTTTCTCCAAAAAGAAATCGTAAGACAGAGCTTGCCATAAAAGATACAGGCTTAAAGATTTCACTTGCAAAGCTTTTTGTATCGTTTGATGTATCTACTGTTGCTTTTTGATCTATATAATTTACACCATCATTTTTCCCTGCTAGTGTGAGAAGTGTTACTTCTGTATCCTCAAGAACAGCCGTAGTTTTATACTCTGTCTCTTCTCCATTATTGAAAAATGGCATCCAGTTTGCTAAACCAAAAAAGCTAACACCAGTACATACTATAGAATCAGGGTCGTAGTTTAAAAAAAGTCCATCACATCCAGTTGTACTTGTGATAGCTGTCTGGGCATAGTCAATTTGGGAGATTCTTTTTTGCTCATCTGCTGTATTGATCTCATTTGTATGAATAGTAGAGTTTCGTTTAGCTCTGTAATTTTTTTGAAGCCCAAAAGTGATGTTAGCAACATATCGACCTCTCACCTCTTGTTCATGTGTAGTCATACTCTCTGAGTATGTTGTTGCAGTATCTTTTGAGAAGAAATCACCTAAAAAAGATTTTATATAGCCAAAAAAGTTTTTTGGTGAATCTTCTGCTAAAGGAGTTTGGGGAGCTTTGTAATACTCTCCATCTCGAAAAACATCCAGAGAATAAAATGCATCATCTCTATCGCTAGTATAGTTAGCAGCTTTGTCAAAAGGGATTCTAAATTCACCCTCAGGTAGAGGAGCACCAAGTCTATCAAGTTTCATATCTGGATTTGTTAATGTATTAACATTGATGAAAAAAGGTTTTTGCCCAGAACAACCCTCTGTATCCAATCCACCATCTTTACAGGTAAAAGAGAGCTCAGTTGTAAGTTTCACGAGTGCAGTAGTTGTGATATTTTCATAATTATCTTGGGCTTTACCATTGAGATGAAATTTACTCCAGAAGTTGTCGACTTTAAAGTTTGTTGTTTGAAGTTTTACTTTTTGGTATGCTATCTTATCACCATATTCATTTGTCACTTCCCCTTGAGTAAAGGTATCTTCAAATAAGACATTTGTTTGTGTTTGTGTTGCATATAGATTGAGTGATACAAATAAGCTTAGTGTTATAATGTTTAGTCTCATATTTTCCCTTTTATTCATCTATTTGATTTATTTTCATAATATTATGTATATAGATAGTAACTTCATCTTCTACCTTTGTTTTATCCCATGTTGGGTTTGCCTCTTCTAACTCGTAGCGTTTTTGTACAGCAGCAAGAGCAAGTCTGTCTTGAAGATGTTGCAAATTTGCTATCTGGTTGACTGTGTGAAGATTATCATTCTCTGCACCCATAAACCAGATAAACCAAAAGAGTAAGCTGATGGCTAAAAAGAGTGGGACAATCGCTACAGAACCTTTTCTCATACATTCCCTAACATGTAAGTACCTACGGCACCTAGGCTCATAGCCGGAGCAAAGCCAAAACTCTTTTTTCTTAAAATGCTTAGGATAAGAAGATGGGAAAGTCCAGCTATAATAATAAAGTATCCAATCCCCTCAAGTCCTACTAAGAGTGCACAAAACACACCAAATCTAAGATCACCACCACCAAATGCCATATTGAGTACAATAGGGATTACAAAAACAATCAAGACAATACAAACAGCTATGAAAGTATTGAGATCTAAAGTGTTTTCGTAATACTTGAGTGCAACTAAGATGAAAAGTGCAGGGAGTATAATCTTATCTGGAATAATCTCTTTTTTTGCATCTATATAAGAGATAACAACTGCAATAATGGTAAAAAATAAAAGTACAGTCATAAATCCCTCTTATACAAAATAGTGATACTTTTGTGATAATATTGTGATTATATGGCACTGAAACTTAAAGTAATTTTAACTTAGGGAAAAATTAAGAAATAAGATACTAAATAAGATTTTTTTATACAAAGAGTAACATATGAGATTTTTATAGTATAAGTAAATCATATACTATAGTTCACTTGCAAACTTTAATATATCAATACCGTATTTATTACGAATCTCTTGAGTTCTTTCTGTTAATTGCTTCATTTTTTGGTCCTCATCAAAGCTTAAGAGGGAAAGCTCTTTTCTTGAGTCTCGTGTAAAACTTGAGCAATTGATGCTGATACGGATGATATGGAGTCGTTTGTGTATATCTGCTTGATGAAACAGTTGTAAGCAAAGTGCATCAAATTTTTTTTCTGTAAATACCTCTGCTAAAGAGATGTTCTTATGGGATTTTTGGTTCATCTCATAAGCGATGCTAAGATGAAAAACAGTGGGAATAACATTAAGTTTAAAGATAGCAAAGGAGAGGTGTCTTGTGAGTATATGAATGCGTCGCTGCAACTCTACTCTATCAAAAAGTGGATCAAAAGTTCGGCTAATACCAATAGATTTTCTCTTATGTGTTGTAACGATTGGACTATCTGCTACTCCATTAACTCTCTTGTAGAGCTCTTTGGCATAAGGGCCCCAAGATTCAAGTGTACCTTGGCGTTTCCGAATATCACCAAGTGTATGAATCTGACTTGCATAGAGTTTGGCTTTCATACTCTTGCCTATACCTGCAAAGTTTTCTACTTTAATTGGATTTACAAAAGTGTCAAAATCCCAGCTATAGATGATCTTAGAGCCATAGGGTTTAGCATAAGTTGTTGCAAGTTTGGCGATATAGCGAGTATGTGCACCACCGATAGATACAGGGAGAAGAAGCTCTTTTTTTATCTCATGGCGTAGTGCATCAATAAAAGAGGGGATATCTTCATCTTCAACCCAACCACTTAAATCTCCATAAAATTCATCTATGCTTGCTTGTTCAACAAGTGGAATTCTTGCACATAAAAACTGATGAAGTTTATGGGAAAGTTCTTGATAAAGTGACATATTAGGAGCTTTGATAATGAGATGTGGGCAAAGTTGTAAGGCCTCTCGGATACTCATAGCTGTTTTTATACCAAAAGCTCGAGCCTCATAGCTGGATGTAGTTAAGATACCACGAACTCTTCCATCAGGATCTTTAAAGGCATCTATATCATCATCTTTTGCTTCATAGGCCTTATAAAAAGTGGGAACAAAACTTCCAGAATTTTCAAAATTTACAGTTTGATTTTTAGCATCTTTATTGAAGATTTTTGTATCGCTTCTTCCCCCGATAGCCACAGGTTTATGCTCAAGGGATGGGTCTACTATACGAGCAGCACTTACGAAAAAAGAATCGATATCTATGTGAATTTTCATGCTTTATACTCTCTTGTCAAGTTAGAGAGTATTGTAGCAAAGAGGTAGAGTAGTGTTGTGTTTTATGGCAGAGTGCCAAGTTTTTATTTTGTAAGGCCTAGTTCGGCAAAAAGAGCCTCAAAATATTCACTCACTTCAAGAAGTTCTGCTTGGAGTGTACCAAATGCACGATCTTCTAGAGCCCACTCCTCTACACGTTTCATACTTTCACTTTTTTTATCTTCACTTAGAGGCGCATCTTGAATAGCATTTTTTATTTTTTCTAAATTTTTTGTATGTGAACTCATTTGGTTTCCTTTTAGTAATTGTTGTATTTTCCAGCTTCTACATCAGCTCTGATTGCATCAATTTTTGATTGCATAATGTCTAAGATGAGTTTTGCAGCTTGTTTATCATCAGCTTCTGGAACATCCCAGTCTGTAATTTTCATATTTGTTTTAAAAAGTAATTCTACTGCTAATTCTATCTCACTTTGACGAGATTCTAATTCTTTTATAATTGCTTCCATGAAAAAGCTCCTTCATTTTTTTTAGTATACATCAATTTAAATTAATTTTGACAGCGAAGCATCTCAATATTTTTAATTTTATGAAGTTTATCTAAAATAGTATCCAAGTCATTAAGAGCTTCATCATATTTTGCTTGTATTTTTTCTTTTTGAGACTCTACTTTGGCTATTTGATACTCAATCTCTTCCATTGGAACAGCACACTCTTTGGCCATATCTTCTTCTTTGTTTAGCATCCACTCTGTTACTGTTTTTATAAAGTTTTGCATCATTTATCCTTTATATTTATTATACTCTCAAATGATGAATATGGAGTATTTAAGAGCAGTGATAAGTGTAGTAAATACAATGATCTGTTAGATTTTTTCGTGTTATAATGGCTTAAATGAACTAAATGGGGTATATGTATGAAAGAGAAAGCTTTTGGTTTGTGGAGTGCTGTCTTTTTAGGAATAGGCTCTATGGTTGGTGCAGGGATATTTATTGTTATAGGACAAGCTGGGGCAATGGCAGGTAATATAGTATGGCTCTCTTTCGTTTTTGGTGGAATGATTGCACTACTGAGCGGCTACTCTTTGGCAAAACTTGCTGTTCGATATCAATCTCGTGGTGGGATAGTTGAGTACCTTGTTCAAGGCTTTGGTGAAAATGTATTTTCTGGATCTATGGGAGTGATGTTTTACTTCTCTCAGTTGATCGCTTTGGCTGCTGTTGCAAAATCATTTGGAACATACAGTGCAACCTTTATGAGTGATGGTTCAACATTTTGGATAGATACTTTTGCAGTCGGTATTATCGCTTTATTTACCCTTATCAATCTTATCGGAAGTTCTATAGTTGCTAAGTCTGAGAATGTGATAGTACTTATAAAATTAAGTATACTTGTTCTTTTTGCTATTGCTGCACTCTTTAGTATCAAACCAGAACTTTTAAGCCTCTCTGCAATGCCACCTATGAGTGGTATGGTCTTTGCAATTGGGATCACTTTTTTTGCTTATCAGGGTTTTAGTGTCATTACAAATACAGTAGAAGATATGAAAGATCCAGAGACTACAATGCTTAAAGCGATGTTTGTGGCAATATTTATAGTAGCTGCTTTATATATACTTACTAGTATATCGGTACTTGGAAATCTTCCAATTGATACTATTATAAAAACAAAAGATTATGCCTTAGCAGAAGCTGCAAAGCCTATGTTTGGAGAATGGGGTTTTAAAATCATAGCAGCTACAGCACTTCTAGCAACTGCTTCAGCTATAAACGCGACACTCTTTGCAGTTTCAGATATTGGATACACTATGGCTAAAGAGGGAAATCTTCCTGAAGTATATGAGTATAATGTATATAACTCTTATGAGGGCTTAATCATAAGTGCACTTCTTGTTATCCCAATGATTCTATTTTTCAATCTTTCACAAATCACTACCGTAGCAGCTATCATAATGCTGATAGTGCAAGGAACAACACATATAGCCCATCTTAATCTTATTAGAGAGACAGGAGCAAAGAAATATATGGTGCACTTGGCAATTTTAGCTATGTTTAGTATTGCCGCTATCACACTTTATTCTACTTATAAAACAATGCCAGAGATTGCCTACTACCTCATAGGAGCCTTTGCATTAGCCTTTAGTGTTGAATTTGCATTAAAATACTTTAAAAATAGGGTTATTTTAAAACAAATTTGATAAAATTTCAAAAAAATTATAGGAGATAAGATATGGCACAAGTTCCAGAAAATATAGGATGTGAAAATCCAGAATGTATAGCAAAAGATGATTGTAAACGCCAAGTAATCGCAAAAGATGGCACCGCAGTAGAGATTAGAGAGTTTGGTGGTACTGCAAGTAAAAAATGTGGAAAATTTTTACAAAAATAGATGAAATATTTTTTTACAGTTTTTTTCCTCTTATTTAGTGCTTGTAGTATAAAAAACTATGAGCATACAGAGGCAAAAATTGTAATTATTAAATCACCGCAGTTGAAGTTTGCAGACTTAGGTTATCTAAGACACACTCAAGATGCAGTAGAGTTAGAACTTTTTGTGGCAGGAAAGTCTGTACAGAAGATAGAGATTAATCACCTTATATGTGTCAAAGAAGGATGTTTAAGTAAGTCTAGTTTTAACAGCTCTTATCTTAATTCACACTATCCTGACAATATTTTGCAAAACATACTTTTAGCAAAGCCCATTTTTCAAAGAGCAAATTTTCAAAGAACACAAAATGGTTTTACCCAAAGTATACAAACAGAATATGTAAATATTATCTACAGAGTTGATGCAGATATGACATACTTTAAAGACAAAAAAAATAAGATACTAATTAAGATTAAGGAAACAAAATGAGTAAATTTGTAGGAGCACATACAAGTGCAAGTGGTGGTGTTTTCAATGCTGCTAAAAATGCACAAGCTATAGGTGCAAAAGCTTTTGCCCTGTTTACAAAGAACCAAAAACGCTGGGATGCAAAACCACTCGATAGTAAAACTATTGATCTTTTTCAAAAAGCTCTTGATGAAGCAGGGATATTACCAAAGCATGTATTACCGCATGATAGTTATCTCATTAACCTTGGACATCCAGAAGAGGAGAAGCTTCTCAAAAGTAGAGCAGCTTTTATAGATGAGCTGGAACGCTGTGCTCTTTTAGGACTTGATAGACTTAATTTTCATCCTGGTAGCCACCTTGTAAAGATGAATAAAAAGCAAAAAGAGGATGCAATTTTTGTGGCAGAAGCGGAAGATAGATGCTTAGACATTATTGCAGAATCAATCAACATCGCTTTAGATAAAACAAAGGGTGTCAAAGCTGTTATAGAAAATACAGCAGGACAAGGGAGTAACCTTGGGTATAAGTTTGAACATTTAGCTCATATCATAGATAAAGTGGAAGACAAATCTCGTGTAGGTGTGTGTATAGATACATGTCATATGTTTACAGCGGGTTATGATATACGAACTCGTGAGGCATATGATGAGACATGGGATAATTTTGAGAAAATCGTAGGTTTTGAGTACTTAAGTGGTATGCATATCAATGATTCTAAACCACCACTTGGAAGTCGTGTTGATAGACATCACTCTTTGGGTGAAGGAGAGATAGGTCTTGATGCTTTTCGATTTATCATGAATGATGAGAGAATGGACGATATTCCGCTCGTTTTAGAAACAATTGATGAAACAATTTGGAAACAAGAGATAGAAATGCTTTACTCTTTTGTTTCTTAAGCTTAAATTTTGTAAGATAGCTGAATAAAATTTTTAAGAGGGGAAAATATAATATGAAAAAAATAGCTCTAATGTCACTTGTGGCAAGTTCAATCTTAATGGCAGGTGGGTATAAGATACCTGAAAACTCTACAAATGCAGTAGCTCTAGGTGCAGCAAATATAGCACACAATCATAACTCAGCAGATGCAGCTTACTACAACCCTGCAAAGATGGTGTTTATGTCTGATGAGAATCATATTGATGCTAACTTGATGTATATAGGTTTAAATAAGGTAAACTACAACGGTACAGCGAGTATCAATGGAAACCCTGTTGGAATAGGTCCAATTGCATCTGAAAGTGAAACATTTGTAGTTCCCTCACTTCATTATGTATCTAGTGATATCAATGGGGTAAGATTTGGACTTAGTGTAGTTTCTCCTGGAGGTCTTTCTAAAAGATGGAGTAATAACTATGCAACTTTTACTGCTCAAGAGTTTACTCTTGAGACAATTGAGGTTAATCCTACAGTTGCACTTCCATTTGCTAATGGCAAAGGTGGTGTTGCTATAGGTCTTAGAATTATTCATTCAAAAGGTATTGCTAGAAGTGCTTCTCCAGCTGCTATGAGTGATATGACCGGTGATTCTATTGATGGTGGATTTAATATAGCACTTGCTTATAATCCAACACCAGCATGGGAATTAGGTGTTACATATCGTTCTCAAGTAGATCTGAATCTTGAAGGGGATGCAACACTGTCATATACAGATGTAGCAGGTACATTTACACCTTATACTGGTGCACCAGCAGGTACTACATATAGTTCAATGAGTTCTGGATCAGTTTCATTACCTCTTCCTGCAACATTAAGTTTAGCTGCAGCATATACATTTGATTCTAAAACAACAGTAGAGTTTGTGTATGAAAAAAATTACTGGTCTGCTTATAGTGAATTAGATTTTGATTATGGTGCAGGAGTAAATTTAGTAACAAATATAGTGTATGGAACTCCACGTGCAAAAAATTGGGAAAATACGAATACATTCCGTCTTGGTGTTACACAAGAGTTAGATGCCTTAACAATTATGGGTGGTCTTGTTGTTGATGAATCACCAGTTCCAGATGCAACTATAGGGTTTGAATTACCAGATACAGATACTGTAGCTGTTTCACTTGGTGCTAGATATCAAATAGATGATAATATGGATGTTGCAATAGCTGGTATCTATTCTATGCATGAAGCTCGTACTGTTAATAATAGTAATTTAAATGGTGAAATAACGGGTGGTAATATTTTAATCGTCTCTATGGGACTAGGTTATAGATTTTAAGGAATCCATTGAAGACATTAGTTAATTTTCTCTCATCTAAAAAGCTTGAGAAATCTGATATTTTTCTACATCTAAAATGTACAAGTACTGAAGCAAAACTGCTTCAGTATCTCTCGCTTAAATATGTTTCAGGCCAAGATGATGTTTTAGTTATAGAGCTTTTGCAAGATCTCTACAAGACAAAAGAGTATGAGCATCTAAATCATCTTAAAGAGGTGAAAAACTTACTTGAACTTGGCTGGCTACATCAACAAAGTTTTACTCCTTTAAAAATATCAGAAGTAACTCCACTAGAGCTTTTAAACACTGCTGTTGGATTGACCCCTGCATTTTTAAAACTCTTACAAGATGGCACATTAGATTTAGATCTTCCTGATGTAAAAGCTTATGCAGATCATCTTGAATATCTTCAAGATCAGTTTTTTCGTATAGAGTTGTATCAAAAGATGTCACTTATTCGTCAAAATGTGCATGAACACTCTCTTGGCATAGATAGATTGCAAAACAAACTCAAACTTCTCGAAAAGCGTATTGAAGAGAGGGTTGCCCAAACAGAGGAAAACCTTGTACTTGATAAATTTTTTAAACAAAAAAAGATGAGTAATTATGAGCAAGTGATTTTTATTGCCTTGCTTCGTGAAGAGTACAGTGCATCAGATAGCTCTTTACGCGAAATGAATACACTTATAGATCTAATCTCCATAGATGAGTATGAACGTATTAAAAATCGTTCTCTTTTAGAAGATGGCTCAAATTTACTCAGCGGTGGAATTATTGACTATGAAGAGATGTTGAACCCTTTTGGTGGTATCTCACGCTCTTTTTATATAGTAGATGATGTACTTCAAAGTATTATACATCCTCAAAAAAGTAAAAAAGTAACCCGTCTAAAACTTGGAGCTCTTATAGAGGAACAAGATATTTTTGAGTTAATTGATTCTGAAACCTCTTTAGATGATGTTGTACTCAATAAAAAGACACAAGAGACTTTAGAAAACTTGATGAGACAGGTAGATAAAGAGGTGATCCAACGTCTTGTAAAATGGGGTATAAAAGATAAAAAAAGTGGTATTGATGCTCGGATTATCTTTTATGGGGCTGCTGGGACTGGTAAAACGATGACAGCATACTCACTTGCCAAATCCTTAAAGCGCCAGGTACTTGCTTTTGATTGTTCTAAGATTCTCTCTATGTATGTAGGGGAGAGTGAAAAAAATGTACGAAAGATTTTTGATACTTTTTATGAGCTGAGTGAAAAAACAAAAACTGAACCTATACTTTTACTCAATGAAGCAGATCAGTTTTTAGGTGCTCGTAGTAGTGGAAATATCACAGGATCAGATCAAATGCATAACCAAATGCAAAATATCTTTCTTGAACAGATAGAAAATTTTCGAGGTATGCTTATAGCAACTACAAATCTGCTAGAAAACATCGATAAAGCATTCTCTCGCCGATTTAACTACAAGATAGAGTTTAAAAAACCAGATAAAGCACAAAGAGAACTTTTATGGCAAAAGATGCTTCCTCAAGATGCACCTTATGAAGATGGATTTGATTTTAAAGAGTTAGCTTCTTACTCACTTACAGGTGGTCAAATAAACCTTATTGTAAAAAATACAGCCTATAAAGTTGCAGTAAGAGAAAATCCTGTCTTTAGACTTGAAGACTTTATTGATGAAATCAACCGTGAAAAAGATGCCAACTTTGATGGTGAAAAATCTATGGGATTTTTAAACAAGTAGCTTTTTTAAAGCTACTTTTAAGTATACTTATTACGATACTACCCACTTCTTTAGGCTTTAAAAAGTCAGTGTTGCGATAAGTGACATTTATCACTACTTCCTCCCTATAAAACTTTTATTTAATACTCTTTTTGCTATAGTGCATTAACTGTTTTTTCTAATAACAAATGGACATAAGTACCTAACAGTACTTGTTTTTAAGTGTTAGAAGACAAATATTATATGGGTTTATATTTTTTATAATATAAACTTTGAAAATTAAAGGTAGGTTATATGGAGCATATAGTGACTTCAAATCCGTATTTTGGGGTATTTGTACTTTTTGTTGGAACATTTGGTGCATTTATAGCAACAACTGTCATCGCTCGTTTAGCGAGTCGTGCATTGGCTGCAAAAGATACAGAAAAAATTAAACTCTCAGTGTACGAATGTGGACCAGAGATAACAAAACAACCAAATAGAATTTCGCCACAGTTTTACCTGTTCGCATTACTTTTCTTACTGTTTGATGTTGAGATTGTATTTATGTTTCCGTGGGCAGTAGATTTTAAACTACTTGGTTGGTTCGGTTTTGCTGAGATGTTAATGTTTATATTACTTCTTGCAATCGGTTTTGTATATGCATGGAAAAAAGGAGCGCTAGAATGGCACAACATAAAGTAAATTACACACAAGATGGTGGACTTCCAGTTGCACTAACATCGATTGATAAAATCGTAAACTGGGGACGTTCAAACTCTCTTTGGGCATTGACTTATGGTCTTGCTTGTTGTGGTATTGAGATGATGGCTTCTGGAGCATCACGTTTTGACTTTGACCGTTATGGAACTATCTTCCGTGCGTCTCCTCGTCAAGCTGACTTGATGATTGTTGCGGGAACACTTACAAAGAAGCATGCTGAATTTATCAAGCGTTTATATGACCAAATGACTGAGCCTAGATGGGTAATCTCAATGGGTTCATGTGCAAATACTGGTGGTATGTTTAATACATATGCAACAGTGCAAGGTGTTGATAGAATCATCCCTGTTGATTTATATCTTCCAGGTTGTGCACCACGTCCTGAAACACTTCAATATGGTGTTATGTTATTACAAAAAAAGATCCGTGCAAATAAAGCCGGAAATGCACAAAAAGCTAAAAGGTTAATGTAATGAGAGCCTATACACCTAAAGATGATGTACAAGCAAAAGCATACTATACAGACAGATATTATGTAGCTCCTCAAGTTCCTAAAGCTGGAGTAGAAACTGATGAAGTTTTTGCTGCTGATTTAGAAGCTATAAAAGCAAAGTTTGAAGTTAAAGAAGCTTATATCCAAGTAGAACAGATGGTAGTTTATATCAATGCTCATGATATTTATGGCGTTTTAGAATTTATGAGAGATGAGTTAGCATATACACAACTCTCAGAGATGTCTGCAATTGATTGGTTAGCAAAAGATAACACTTTTGAGATTTTTTATCAAATGTTGAGTATGGAAAAACGTAAACGTATCCGTGTTAAGTATTTTATCGAGAATGGCCAAGCTGTTGATTCAGTTGAAAAGCTTTTCCGTTCAGCTGATTGGTCAGAGCGTGAGATGTTCGATATGTTCGGTATTGAAGCAAATGGTCATCCATTTATGAAACGTATCCTTATGCCTTATGATTGGCAAGGTTACCCACTTCTTAAAACTTACCCACTAGAGGGTGATGAGTTTGCTGCATGGTATGAAGTAGATAAAATTTACGGAAAAGAAGCACGTGATATCATCGGGCCAGAGATTCGTGATACTGCAACAGTAGATCGTTACGATTCTGAGCGTTTTGCACGTCTTGGTTTTGAAGTACCTAAGGGAACTGAAATTACTGGTAATGAAGAGCCAAACGTTGACTCTTACCAAGAAGATGGTGGTGTTTTCCTCATCAAAAAATATGACAAAGAATCATCAGTAGTTATTGATGATCCTCAAAGATAGGGTGGTAAAAATATGGCACAAGTAAAAAACAGATTAACACCGTTTTTTGAAAATATTACATTTGATAGAGAAGATAATGAGTTAGTACTTAACTTTGGTCCTCAGCATCCATCTGCTCACGGACAGTTACGTTTAATGTTGCACCTTCAACAAGAACAAATTGTAAAAGCACATCCAGATGTTGGATACCTTCACCGTGGTATGGAGAAGATGGCTGAAAATATGATCTATAACGAGTTTATGCCTACTACAGACCGTATGGATTATATCGCTTCATCTTCGAATAACTATGGTTTTGCTCTTGCAGTTGAGAAACTTATCGGTCTTGAAGTTCCACGTCGTGCGAAAGTTATTCGTATGATGCTTTTAGAGATTAACCGTTTAATGTCTCACCTTTTCTGGCTTGCAACAACTGCGCTAGATATTGGTGCGATGACAGTATTCCTTTTCGCATTTCGTGAACGTGAGTACTTAATGGATATTATCGAGGGTTATTGTGGAGCTCGTCTTACACATGCTGCGATTCGTATCGGTGGTGTTCCTTTAGATATTCAAGATGATTTCTTACACCAATTAAGAGTATTCTTAAACAAACTTCCTCAAAATATTAAAGATTATGAAGATCTTTTAGATACAAACCGTATCTGGCTTATGAGAATGGAAGAGGTTGGTGAGATATCAACTGAGATGGCACTCTCTTGGGGTTGTACAGGTCCAATGCTTAGAGCTTCTGGTGTTGCTTGGGATATCCGTAAAGAAGAGCCATATGAGCTTTATGATGAAGTAGAGTTTAATGTACCTTACTCAGATAAGGGTGATAACTTTGCTCGTTATCGTATCTATATGGAAGAGATGAGAGAGTCTGCTAAGATTCTTTATCAAACAATAGAGATGTATGAAAAATGTGAAAAAGATGGTCAAACAGAGCTTATGGCTCATGCACCAAAATATATCTC
>Ga0256828_1001055_pt1 | contig 17672 bp, 11 predicted proteins | sample CV88metaG_FD_185993 | JGI IMG/M metagenome (GOLD analysis project Ga0256828, IMG submission 185993) | Hydrothermal vent microbial communities from East Pacific Rise, Pacific Ocean - CV88 | ecosystem: Environmental > Aquatic > Marine > Hydrothermal vents | place: Pacific Ocean: East Pacific Rise...
TGGAACGAGACTATGGCCAATTAGCCGTACACTTATGCCAAAACAGTTTGTAAAACTTTTTGATGATAAGTCACTTTTTCAACTAACAGTTGAGAGAAATGATAAACTGTGTGATGACCTACTTATAGTGTCAAATACACAACAATACTTTTTAGCTCTAGATCAGCTAGAAGAATTAGGTTCAAAAGATGCTTCTTACTTACTAGAACCACAAGGTAGAAATACGGCTCCTGCTATCGCATTAGCTTGTATGGCAGTAGATAAAGAAGAGATAGTATTTGTAACACCATCAGACCACCTCATAAAAGATGAAAATTCTTATAAAAAAGTGGTACAACAAGCCAAAGAGTTTGCCCAAGATGACAATCTAGTAACATTTGGTATAACTCCTACTCATCCAGAAACAGGTTTTGGTTATATAGAGGCAGATGACTTTAATGTCAAAGCATTTGTAGAAAAGCCTGATTTAGAGACTGCAAAAATCTATCTTGAGCGAGGAAACTACTACTGGAATAGTGGTATGTTTATGTTTAAAGCTGGTCTGTTTTTAGAAGAGTTGCAAAAGTATGCACCAGAGATATATGCAACATCCAAAAGAGCATATGAAAGTGCTAAAAAGGATGATATAGTTAGGATAAACCATCAAGATATGATAAATATCCCAGAAGATAGTATAGACTATGCAGTGATGGAGAAAAGTGATAGCGTCAAAGTAGTACCATCAGATATACATTGGAGTGATGTGGGAAGCTTTGATGCTTTGTATGAAGAGCTACCAAAAGATGAAAATGGCAATACTCTAAATAGTAAACATATATCACTAGACTCTAAAGATAATCTAATATATGGTAGAGATAGATATATAGCAACAGTTGATGTAGAAGATTTGATAGTAGTAGATACTGGAGATGCTTTGCTTATAAGCAAAAAAGGAAGCTCTCAAAAAGTAAAAGATGTAGTAAATGAGATTAAAAAAACTACTGAATTACATAACATTCATTTAACTGCTCATAGACCATGGGGAACATATACTATACTAGAAGATACTCCAGGGTATAAGATAAAACGCATAGTTGTCAAACCTGGTAAGAGATTAAGTCTTCAAAAACACTTCCATAGAAATGAACACTGGATAGTAGTAAGTGGGACAGCTACAGTAACAGTAGAAGATAAAACATACCTTTTAAGACCAAATGAGAGTACATACATCAAGATGGGTGAAGTTCATAGACTTGCAAATGAAGGTAAGATACCAGTAGTGCTTATAGAAGCACAAGTAGGTGAATATACTGGTGAAGATGATATTGTTAGACTTGATGATGATTTTGAGAGAGGTATAAAATGAAAGAGAATTTACTATTAGCTTTTTCCTTTGCCAAAAGAGATCTATACGAGAGATATGTAGGAACTGGGCTTGGAAAGTTTTGGTTTGTGCTATCTCCTCTTGTCATGATTTTTATATATAGTGTGATTTTTTCTGACTTTATGAAAATGAAGATGAATATTGTAGATAATTCATATGCTTATAGTATTTATCTCATACCTGGGCTTTTAGCTTGGACAGCATTTTCAAATACTATTATGAGGTTAAATACTTCCTTTTTTGAAAAATCATCACTTATAAAAAAGATAAATGTTCCCATGTATACTTTTCAGTTAGCTATGGTTCTGTCTGAACTTTTCACTTTTATTATATCTATAATATTAGCTGTTATTTTCTTGCTTATTATTAATCAACCTATTACTTTAGTATTTTTATGGATTATCCCTTTAATGCTCTTGCAAACTATTTTTGCATATGGTATAGGAACTATTTTTTCTTTATTTACTCCTTTTTTTAAGGATATGAAGGAAATAGCACCTATCATAATACAGCTATGGTTTTGGATGACACCTATTATTTATCTTAGTGATATGATAAAAGAAAAGTATCCTTTTTTGTTAAAATATAATCCATTTTACTATTTTGTAAAGCAGTATCAAGATATCTTTCTATATTCTAAAACTCCTGAGTTGTTTTATGTTATATTTGTGATTGTTGTTCCATTTATAAGCATAGCTATTGCTGGGACTTTATATAAAAAAATGGTACCTACTATTAAGGATATCATATAATGTACAAAGTTTTAGAAGTAAAGAATATCACCAAAATATATAAGATGTATCATAGTAATATAGATAGACTTAAAGAGATTTTTACTAAAAAATCTTACCATAAAGAATTTATAGCCAATAAAAATATTTCTTTTGAACTCTATAGGGGAGAGACACTAGGTATCATAGGTGTCAATGGCGCTGGTAAATCTACCATACTTAAAATTATAGCTGGAGTGATAGAACCAACAAGTGGGCAAGTACTTAGGCATGGACGAGTAACAGCACTTCTAGAACTTGGAACAGGGTTTAATGACCAGCTTAGTGGTAGAGAAAATATCTATATGAATGGAACTCTTATAGGTATGAGCCAAAAAGAGTGTAGAGAAAAGGAACAAGATATCATAGAGTTTAGTGAACTAGGGGATTATATAGATGAGCCTATCATGACTTACTCTTCTGGTATGAAGATGCGACTTGCATTTTCTATAGCTATTTTTTCTGAACCTCAGATACTTATAGTAGATGAAGCTCTCAGTGTAGGAGATGCACATTTTGCAGCTAAATGTACAAAAGCATTGAGAGAGAGAAAAGAGAAAAATATGAGCATAATTTATGTTTCTCACGACCTTAACTCACTGAAGCTTCTTTGTGATAGGGCTATACTCCTAAATGCAGGAGAGATAGCAACAGAAGGTAATGTAGAGGATGTTGTAAATACTTATAACTTTCTCATTTCTAAACTCAACGATAGTGAAGATAAGATGCAAATCAAAAATACTAAAAATAACTCTTTTGGTACTTTTGATGTAGAGATACAAGAGGTAAGCATAAAAGGTGAAAAGTCTAATTCCGATATTATAAGTTCAGGAGAAAATACAGTCATAACTATTGATATATATTCTAAAATTGATATAGAAAATATGACTATAGGTATAATGATAAGAGACAAATTTGGTCAAGATATATTTGGAACCAATACTTTTCATCATAATATTCCCATAACTTTTAAAGCAGGTAAAAAACATACTTGTATTTTTCAAATGCCACTAAATATAGGTAGTGGAAAATATAGTATAACTACAGCAGTACACTCAAAAGATACACATTTGGAGCATTGTTCTCATTGGTTAGATAATGCAACAGAGTTTGAAGTAGCAGGTATAGTTGGAAATCAATTTGTAGGCTTATGTAGACTAGAGCCTAGTATAAAATTTGAAGAGAGTTTAGAAGAATGATAGAAACAAATATAAAAGATCTTTCAGTTGAAGAGATTATGAAAAAAATACAAGAAGAAGTTAAAAAAAAGGATAATAATAGTTTATTGAAAAATAAATCTATGATGCAAACTATATTTCCAAAAAATGATAACTCATTTAGTATAAAAGAAGTTTATGAATATAATGATTTTACAAAATATCATGATGTTGAGTTTGTTCAAAATCTATATAAAGGTTTACTAAAAAGAGAAGCCGACAAGGAAGGGTTGGAGTATTATTTAAATCTTTTAAGAAGTGGAGAAAAAAGTAAAAATGAAATTATCTCTCTTTTTAGGTATTCTAAAGAAGGAAAAAATAAAAATGTACAACTATTAGGTAGCAAAAAGAGATATATTCAAGCTTATTTATATAAGTTACCTATAGTCGGATACATTTTAAAAAGTATATATACCATCTTGACTTTACCAAAGTTGCTTAAAAGATTAAATGCTTTAGAAAATTATGTTACACAGGTTGATATCAAGAGTAAAAAGAATGATTTATTACTTGAAAAGGCAATAAATCAAAAAGCCCAAGAGTTGCAATCAAACATCGACACCAAAGCCCAAGAGTTGCAATCAAACATCGACACCAAAGCCCAAGAGTTGCAATCAAACATCGACACCAAAGCCCAAGAGTTGCAATCAAACATTGACACCAAAGCCCAAGAGTTGCAATCAAACATTGACACAAAAGCCCAAGAGTTGCAATCAAACATTGACACAAAAGCCCAAGAGTTGCAATCAAACATCGACACAAAAGCCCAAGAGTTGCAATCAAACATCGACACAAAAGCCCAAGAGTTGCAATCAAACATCGACACAAAAGCCCAAGAGTTGCAATCAAACATCGACACAAAAGCTAATATAGATGATATTCAGTTTTATTTACAAAGTGTAAATTATGTAAAAGAGTATATGAAAATATCTCAACAAAATATACAAAACCTTATAGAGGAAGCTAAAAAGAGATTACCGAATGATACTTTTGAGAAGAAAGAACTTATAGCTTTAACTGAAGAGGAAAAACATAAGTTTGATACTTTTTATGTAGAATTTGAAGATAGATTTAGAGGTACAAGAGAAGAGATTAAGCAAAGAGTTAAAGTGTATTTGCCATATATAGAAAAGTTGCCGTTTAATAAAGAGGAGCTGAAAGCTCTTGATGTTGGTTGTGGTAGAGGTGAGTGGTTAGAACTTCTTAATGATAATGGATACAATGCTCAAGGTATCGACCTAAACCGTATAATGGTTGCTAAATCACAAGAATTAGGCTTAGATGTAAAAGAAGCAGATGTTATAGAGTATTTATCTTCTTTAGAAGATGAATCACTGTCTGTGATTACAGGTTTTCACATTATAGAACATCTCCCTTTTGAAGTTTTGATGAAAATGCTTGAAGAGAGTTACCGTGTACTTAAAAAGGGAGGAATGGCGATTTTCGAAACACTAAATCCTGAGAATTTAGTTGTAGGTGCTTGTAATTTCTATACAGACCCTACACATCTAAATCCACTTGTGCCAGAATCTACAGAATTTATTTTTCAGAGTGTAGGTTTTAACACTCAAATAAAAAGATTAAACTTAATGAAAGAAGTGAAATATATTGATGATAAAAAATTTTCTGATCTTAATAATTTACTTTATGCAGTGAGTAAAGAACAAGATTATGCAGTTATAGGATATAAATAATGAAACAAGCTATACATCAATTTCACTCAGGAAGTGCTTTTGGAGATGCTGTAACCAATAGTCTACTTTATACACAAAAAATACTTCAGGATCTAGGATTTGAATCGAATATATATGTAGAACATGTTGCTCCTGAACTAGATGATAAAATCTTACACTTCTCTCAATTAAAAAGTGATGAGAATAATATTATTTTGATACATCATTCTATGGGACATGATTTAGATGAATGGTTATCTACTCTTAAAGAAAAAATTATTTTAGTTTATCACAATATTACTCCAGCAGAGTTTTTCCCGAAAGAGAGTCCTTTTTATCATTATTCCATAAAAGGAAGAGAACAACTTGGCTTTTTTAAAGAAAGATCTATAGGTTACATTGGAGATTCAAAATTAAATGTAGATGAATTAATTGAATATGGATATGATAAACAAAAAACTGAAGTGATTCCACTTTTAATTGATTATGATTCTATTGTTAATCATACTTGGAATTATAATTTATTTGATGAAAATTCTAAAACTTTTAATGTATTATTTGTTGGGAGAATTGCTGAAAATAAAGGGCAACTAGAACTAGTTAAAATGTTTCAAATCTTTTTAGAAATATATAAACAACCTTCAAAACTTTTTTTAGTTGGTGGGACCTCTGGTGATAGTTATGAAAAAGCGATTAGAGACTATATTCGTATTAATAATCTTGAAAAATCTGTAGTTTTAACAGGTAAGGTTTCTTATGAAGATTTATATGCTTATTACCATCTTGCAGATGCTTTTGTATGTTTAAGTGATCATGAAGGGTTTGGTGTTCCTCTTATAGAGGCTATGATTTTTGATGTGCCTGTAATAGCTTATGATAGTAGTAATATAAAAAATACATTAAATGGCAGTGGAGTTTTATTTAAAGAAAAAAATTTAGAATATATTGCAGGTTTTTTATCTATATTAGCTAAAAACAGAAGATTACGAAGAGAAATAATTTATACACAAAGAGATAATTTAGTAGATTTTCAGTATAAAAATATCAAATATAAACTAGCTAAATTTTTAAATCAACTTGGATTAACTGATATAAGTTTAAATAATCTTGAACAAATTGATAAAATTGAAAAAGATGTAGAGATACAAATAGAGGGCCCCTTTGATAGTACATATAGTCTTGCATTATTAAATAGGGAAATGGCAAAAGCTTTAGAAAAATTAAAACCAGAAAAAGTTGCACTTTTTTCTACTGAAGGGCCAGGTGATTTTGAACCAAATGTAGATTTTTTAGAAAAAAATCTTTTACTTAAAAATATGCATAATAAAGCAAAAAAAGCATCAACTGTAGATATAGTACTAAGAAATTTATATCCTCCTAGAGTTTATGATGCAAAGGGTTTAATTAATTTAACAAACTCATATGGATGGGAGGAAGCATCATTCCCACAAGAATATATAGAAAATTTTAACAAATATTTAGATGCTTTACCAGTTACATCAAAGTATGTGCAAAAAGTAATGATAGATAATGGTTTGGTTATACCTACACCAATAGTTGGTGATGGAATTAGTCACTTATTTGATGTTAAACCTAGTTTTTTTAATGTAAAAACGAAAAAATCTTTTAAGTTTTTACATATATCTTCATGTTTTCCTAGAAAAGGAGTTGATGTACTTTTAGAAGCTTATTTTAGAACTTTTACAGCTGATAGTGATGTATGTTTAGTAATTAAAACATTCCCAAATCCTCATAATGATATAGAAGCACAAATATCTAATTATCAAAATAAATATAAAAATACCCCCGAAATAGAACTTATAAATCAAGACTTAGAAGATGAGTATATTGCGAGTTTATATAAGCAGTGTGATTGTTTAGTTGCACCTAGTAGAGGTGAAGGGTATGGACTCCCAATGGCTGAAGCAATGCTTTTTGAATTACCAGTTATTACGACTGGTTTTAGTGGGCAGTTAGATTTTTGCTCTAATGATACAGCATGGTTAATTGATTATGATTTTGAAAAAGCTAAAACTCATATGAGCCTTTTTAATTCTTATTGGGCAAATCCAAAATGGGAGCACTTATCAAAACTGATGCAAGATATCGTACAAATGTCTGAAGAAGAAAAAAAACAAAAAACAAAAAAAGCAAAAGAAAATATTTTGTCGCATCATAGGTGGGAAGATTGTGCGGTTCGTATGTTAGAAGTTGTTGAAAACTTAAAAAATCAACCAATCTTTGAAGATAAAAGAATAAATATAGGATGGATAAGTACTTGGAATACAAAGTGTGGTATAGCAACATACTCTAAATTTTTAGTAGATAATTTAAGCGAGGATGTGAATGTAACAGTTTTTGCAAACTATGCGAATGAAGAAGAATTATTTGATAAAAGTGAGGAGCAGAATGTCAAACGAGTATGGAAAGATGCTGGAGATCAGAATTTAGATTTATTATATGAATCTATTATTCAGTCAAGTATTGATACTGTTGTTATTCAGTTTAACTTTGGTTTTTTCAATGTATATGTTTTAGAAAAATTTCTTCTAAAACTTAAAGAAAGTAATATAAAAATATTTATTACATTTCACTCGACTGAAGATGTGAATAAAGAAGATTTCAAGGCTTCCCTTGGATGGATATCTAAAACACTAGAAAAAGTTAACAGATTATTTGTACATAATATTAGCGATTTAAATATCTTAAAATCATTTGGTGTAGTGGACAATGTAACACTTTTCCCTCATGGTGTTGCAAAAAGAGGCTCTAATGTTAGCCAAAACATAAAAAAAGAGTTAGGATTCGAGAATAAAAAAATTATAGCATCTTATGGATTTTTATTACCACATAAAGGTATAAAAGAGTTAATAGAAGCTTTTGCAATCGTAAAGCAGAAGAATAAAGATTTACATCTCTTGCTTGTTAATGCTTTATATCCAAATCCAATATCAAATGAGTATTTGGATATATGTAATGCAACTATAAAAAAATTAGATTTACAAAATGAGATTACTATGATAAATGATTTTTTAAGTGATGATGAATCTTTTAAATATTTAGATTGTGCTGATTTATTAGTGATGCCATATAAAGAGACTCAAGAATCATCTAGTGCAGCTGTAAGATATGCCATTTCTACATATAAACCTATACTGTGTACTCCTATAAATATTTTCAATGATGTAAGTGATGTTGTACATTTTAGTAATGATTGTAGTGTTAAATCTTTGGCAGCCAGTATGAATAAACTGATTAATGATAATAAGCTACTGTACTCAAAAAATGAGATTCAAAAACGTTGGATTGATGAACATGACTGGGTCAAATTATCATCAAGATTAGAAAATATATTAAGGAATAAAAGTGTTTAGAGATAAAAAGTGGTTGTTTTTCATTGAAAGTTTTTGTGTTTTACTTTTTATTACAGTTATACAAGGATCTATACCATTTTATTCTATTCCAACTTTAGGACAGGTTGTTTGGGGTTCTGGATTTGCAGAATCTTTTGTACACAATAATTTATCGATATATGCAAATAATTTTGGAATACCACATGAGGCTGCGATTGCTTTTGGATTACCAGGGGCTTATCTACAAGCTTTATTCATAAAATATTTTAATATACATGCATCAGATGCATATGCTTTTATGAGTATGGTAATGATAGGAGTTGCATTATATGGAAGTATAAAATTTACCTCCTTTTTAGGCCTATCTAAAAGATTGTCTTTATATATGTCTTTAATTTATTTAACGCTACCTATAATATGGTGGCATACACAGTACTCTTTTCTAGCATTTGGATTTGCATTTTTGCCATTATATCTATTTAATTCATTTAATATAATTTATAATTATGAAAAAAATAAACTTGTAAGTATTTTAATGTTTATTGTAGTTAGTATTATCGCAATATTTATGGATGGCTATACTTTTATGATGTTTGCTTCGGCAACAGGTATTATATTTGTTATAGCATATATTAATAGTTCAAAATCCATTAGAAAGTATTTGTTGTTTGCAATATTATCAATTATAACTTTTAGTTTTGCTATAGCATATTTTCTTTATACTAAATATTTAGGTGTATCGAGTTTTACACAATGGCCACTTGACTATTTGAGAGGTTTTGGTATAGATTTATCAATGTTTGTAGTTCCAACAAAGGGGATTATATGGATACTTGATAGTTTAAATCTTAGTATTTCAAGAAGTAATATAGATTATTTCGGGGATGCTTCTGTTTGGGCTACTTCATTTATTCTTATTTTTTTACTTGTTGGAGTTTTTTTCTATATATTTTCATCGAAGAATAAATATAAGATATCATTGTTATTGATTAGTTTATTTGGTCTCTATATGTCTCTTGGGCCATCGCTTAAGATTAATTCTACAAGACCTATAATACAAAAAGAGATAAAGAACTTTACACCATCTATGAAAGCTGATGAAGCTATTTGTCAAACAGGTAGTGCAGTGTTATCAATTAATTTACCTGGATTTAAAAGTATGAGAGCTACATATCGATGGATTGGTTTGGCTTTTGTTGGTCTTTTTGGATTGATAGTGATAGGTATCAATGAATTGATAGTCAAAAAACGCAAAAGAAAGGTAGGATACCTTTTAATAATAATATTAATATTATTGAATTTACCAAATTTACTTACAAGAATGCAAATGACACATAATTTTAGAACAAAAATGTTTGATATGGATAAGGATATAGTTGCATTATTAAAAAAAGATATACTATCAAGAAGTAAGGTTGTATTTGTTCCTTATTATAATGACCATTTTGCTAATTATTTAGCATCTAAATCTAATATAAGATGTTACAACATAGGAGGGGATAAAAATCTTGAAATAGCTAAAATATATTGGCCAAAAACTATGTTGGCATTTCAGCAAATAAGTCCTTCTAATAATTTTATTGATAATATAAAAAATATTTTGATTGCAAAAGATGCGGAATATGTAATTATTCCATATTTTGATATGCTCTGGAGTGCATATCAGTGGCCAAGAAATAAAAATGAAATATTACAGAATAAAAACAAGTATAAAAAGTACTATAATTATTTTCTAGAAAATAAAAATTTTAATGTAGTTGAAGAAGACTTATATTTTCTTGTTAAACTTGACTCTAAGGCAAATATTTCCGAATTAAAACAAGAACAAGAATTTAGTCAAAATTGTAATTCATTAGATTGTATTACTGTGAATATTTCTAAATATACAAATGTTTTTCACAAAGTTGGTAAGGTACTTAAAGACGGAATAGTCACAAATAATAAGGCAGGGACATTATTGTATGGTCCATATAAAACTTTGAAAAAAGGTGAATATAGTTTGGAAGTTCATATGAAGAATAATCGACTATTCCAAAATAATAAGTTTAAAATTTTAATAACATCTAATCTAGGTAAAAATATAATTAAAATTATAAATATCAATCTAAATACTGATAGAGAAGATGTTATATTAAATTATGATGATATTCTTTTACCTAAAAAACTATCAGGAATAGAGATCAAGTTTATAGTTGAAAAAGAGACAAATATTAAAGTACTAAAATATAAAATGAAAAGGATAGAATAAATGAAACTAATAATACAAATACCATGTTATAACGAAGCAGAAACATTGGCCATAGCTTTAGCAGAACTACCAAGAGAGGTAGAAGGGTTTGATAAAGTAGAATGGCTTATTATTAATGATGGAAGTACGGATGATACTGTTAAGGTTGCTAAAGAGTGTGGTGTAGATCATATTGTAAATTTTACGCATAATCAAGGTTTAGCCAAAGGTTTTATGGCTGGAATTAAAGAGTGTCTAAAGCAAGGTGCGGATGTAATAGTAAATACAGATGCAGATAATCAATATGAAGCCAAAGATATACCAAAGCTTGTAAAACCTATACTTGAGGGAAAAGCAGAGTATGTTATAGGAGAAAGACCTATTAGCCAAATAGAACATTTTTCTCCTGCTAAAAAGTTTTTACAAAAACTTGGTTCATGGGTTGTTCGAAAAGCAAGTAATACTGATATACCAGATGCACCTAGTGGTTTTAGAGCAATGAGTCGTGAATGTGCTATGCAACTTAATGTTTATAGTAATTATACATATACATTAGAAACTATTATACAAGCTGGTCAAAAAAATATGGCTATAACTTCAGTTTCTATTCGAACAAATGAAGATTTACGGCCATCAAGGCTTTTGTCCAGCATACCTAACTATATCAAAAAATCTGTAGTTACAATTGTGAGGATATTTGTAGTCTATAGACCTTTTAAATTTTTCATGAGTATAGCGGCTATATTGTTTGGATTAGGGCTTTTGCTTGGTTTTAGATTTATTTATTACTATTTTACTGGAGATGGCAATGGACATATGCAGTCTGTAGTACTGGCAGGAGTATTGTTAGGAATGGGATTTCAAACAGCACTTATTGCATTTGTTGCAGATTTATTAGCTGTAAACAGAAAGCTTTTAGAAGAAATAAAATTAAGCAATCAATATTAGTTTATGAAGTGTAAAATTTATTTGGTAAAAATACTTAAAATAAGTATTTTTCTATTTTCATTAGCTTTTTTGGTATATATATTATTTGATAATTATCAGACTATAAAAAATAATGAACTATTTGATAGAAAATATATAGCAATAGAAATTATCATTTTAAGTATTATCTATGCATTTATATTTACATTTGTTGCAATTGCATGGAAAAGTATTGTTGAGAATATAAGTCACAAAAAAATATCAAATTCTTTAGTATGGGTTTGGCTTAAAACAAATATATATAAATATCTTCCTGGTAATGTTTTTCATTATGCAGGTAGGCATATTTTAGCAAAACAAATAGGAATTAAACATAATATTTTACTTAAAAGTAATATTGTAGAAATTTTGTTAATGTTGAGTACTTCTTTAATAATAAGTAGTGTAATATTACTTTTATTTTATAATTTCAATATTAATGAGTATCTAAATGTTATTAATAAAAATATAGTATATATCGGCTTGTTTATATATGGAATTATTTTAATTGCTTTTAGCAAGTATAAAAATATCGATTTATTATCTTATAAAAATACAATTATATATTATGGTATTTTTTTTATAGGTATAGGATTTATAGCTTATATTGTTTTAAATTATCAGATGGGTATTAATTGCTCCTTTCTCATGATAACAGCTATATACACTTTTGCTTGGTTGGTTGGTTTTGTAACACCAGGTGCCCCAGGTGGTATAGGAGTGAGAGAAAGTATATTTGTTGTTTTCTCAAATGGATTGCTGAGTATGAGTGATGCTTTAGTATTATCTATGGTCTTGAGGATTTCTAATATAATAGGTGAAATAATATTGTTTATTATAGCTGAAAAAATGTTGATAAAATATAAAAAGGAATTAGAATAATATGAAAATAGCCATAGCAGGAACAGGATACGTAGGACTCTCAAACGGTTTATTACTAGCACAGAACAATGAAGTAGTAGCCCTAGAGATCATACCCCAAAAAGTAGAGATGCTCAACAAAAAAGTATCACCTATAGAAGATAAAGAGATAAGTGAATATCTTTTACGTGATGATATCAACTTTAAAGCTACACTTGATAAAGAAGAAGCTTATAAAGATGCAGATTATATCATCATCTCAACTCCAACTGACTATGACCCAGAGACCAACTACTTTAATACTAAAAGTATAGAGTATGTCATAGCTGATGTATTAGAAATTAACCCTGATGCAACAATGGTGATAAAATCTACTGTACCAGTAGGGTACACTAAAAGTATACGAGAAAGATTTAATACTAAAAACATTATCTTCTCTCCAGAATTTCTTCGTGAGGGGAAAGCTCTCTATGATAATCTCTACCCAAGTAGAATCATTGTAGGTGAGAGAAGTAAAAGAGCAGAAGTGTTTGCTAATCTACTCAAGGAGGGTGCTATAAAAGAAGATGTGCCAGTCCTCTTTACTGACTCAACAGAGGCAGAAGCTATTAAACTCTTTGCAAATACCTACCTTGCTATGCGTGTAGCATTTTTTAATGAACTTGACTCTTATGCACAAACACATAATCTTGATGCTAAACAGATCATAGAAGGTGTAGGACTAGACCCTCGCATTGGCTCGCACTACAACAATCCTAGTTTTGGTTATGGAGGCTACTGTCTGCCAAAAGACACAAAGCAACTTTTAGCTAACTACAAAGATGTACCATCAAACATCATAGAAGCCATAGTAAATGCAAACAGTACTAGAAAAGACTTTATAGCACAAAGCATTATAGATAGACTTGGTAGTGATGTAAGTAAACATACTGAAAAAACAGTAGGTATCTATAGACTTACTATGAAGTCAGGAAGTGATAACTTTAGAAGCTCTGCTATTCAAGGCATTATGAAACGCCTTAAAGCTAAAGGTATAGAAGTGGTCATCTATGAGCCAGTACTTGAAGATGAGTACTTTTTTAACTCTAAAGTCATAAAAGACCTTGATGAGTTTAAAAAGATAAGTGATGTCATAGTTGCAAACCGTATGGAAGACAGCATCCGAGATGTAGCTGAGAAAGTATACACTCGTGATATTTTTGAGAGTGATAGTTAAGTTTAAAATATAAAAAGGAGAAAAAAACTATGAAAAAAGCAATAATAACAGGTATAACAGGACAAGATGGGGCGTATTTAACAGAGCTTCTTTTGGAAAAAGGCTATGAAGTATATGGTACATATAGAAGAACATCTTCTGTAAACTTTTGGAGACTAGAAGAGCTTGGTGTGAGAGATCATGAGAACTTGCACTTGATAGAGTATGACTTAACAGATGCTGCGAACAGCATAAGAATGGTAAGTGAGATCCAGCCAGATGAGATCTATAACTTAGCTGCTCAGAGTTTTGTAGGTGTTTCTTTTGAGCAACCATTGGCAACTGCTCATATTACAGGTTTGGGGTGTGCTCATCTGCTTGAAGCTATAAGGATAGTGAACCCAAAGATCAAGTTCTATCAAGCGTCAACTTCTGAGATGTTTGGTGAAGTGCAGGAGATTCCTCAAACTGAAAAAACGCCTTTTTGGCCAAGAAGCCCTTATGGTGCAGCAAAGATGTATGCACACTGGATGGTTGTGAACTATCGAGAGTCGTATGATATGTTTGCAACTAGTGGGATACTTTTTAATCATGAATCACCTCTTCGTGGTTTAGAGTTTGTTACAAGAAAGATTACAGATAGTGTGGCAAAGATTAAACTTGGCAAGATGGAGTATATGGAACTTGGTAATATGGATGCAAAAAGAGACTGGGGATTTGCGAAAGATTACATCGAGGGAATGTATCTTATGCTTCAAGCTGATAAGCCAAATACTTATGTTCTTGCAACAAATAGAACTGAAACAGTTCGTGATTTTGTCAAGATGGCATTTAAGGCAGTTGATATTGAGTTGGAGTTTAAAGGTGAAGCTGAAGATGAAGTAGCTATAGATAAAGCTACAGGAAAAGTTGTAGTAAAAGTAAACCCTAAGTTTTATAGACCTGCCGAAGTAGATCTTCTCATAGGAAACCCACAAAAAGCTAAAGATGAGCTTGGTTGGGAACCAAAGTGTACTCTAGAAGAGCTTTGTGATATGATGGTAAAAGCAGATTTGAGAAGAAATGAAACCGGATTTGTATTTTAAGCTATGAAAAAAAAAGTTTTAATTACTGGCATAGATAGTTTTACTGGTAAACATTTATCATCATATCTTGAGAAATTGGGGTATGATGTTTGTGGTACATCTTTGTTTGAAAGTGGATATAAAAAATATCAATGTGATATCACACAAAAAAAAGACATCTTAGATGTTTTGCAAAAAACAAATCCTGATTATCTTATACACCTTTCTGGCATATCTTTTGCAGCACACGGAAACAATGAAGATTTTTACAGAGTAAATACTATAGGTACTACTAATATCTTAGATAGTTTTATTGAGTTAGGATTGCGCCCAGATAAAATTATACTGGCAAGCAGTGCAACTGTATATGGTAATCAAGGATTTGAAGTCTTGGATGAATCACTATGTCCAAAACCTGCTAATCATTATGGTGCTAGTAAGTATGCTATGGAATGTTTAGCTAAAAACTATTTTTCTAAATTAAATATTGTTATAGTTCGTCCATTTAACTATACTGGTATTGGCCAGGCAGATAATTTTCTTATACCAAAAATTATCAAGCATTTTAAAGAGCATCAAGAAGTTATAGAGCTTGGTAATTTGGATGTAAGTCGTGAATTTAACTCGGTAGAGTTTGTTTGTGAAGTATATAAAAGACTGCTTGAATCTAGTGCTTTTGGTTTGGTTGTAAATATTGCATCAAATAGAGGAATCAAGTTACTTGATGTGATAGATATGATGAATGAAATAGCTGGTTATACTATAGATGTAAAGATTAATCCTGCTTTTGTAAGAAAAGATGAGATCAAATCATTAACAGGTTCATCTGATTTATTATTTAAAATAATAGGAAAAGTTCATCAAAAGGATTTCAAAAATGTGCTAAAGGAAATGTATGAAGCACAAGATTAGGCATATACTTATAAGAATATTAAAATATTTTAATTATTTAATTTCAAGAATGGTTTTGTTATGTGTTAAAGTTAAAAAAATTAGAAGTTCTGCTGTAAAAAAAACAGACAATACCAAACGGAAATTATTGATAGATTGTTCTTTCACCTATAATTCGGATTTAAATACAGGTATTCAAAGAGTTGTAAGAAATATTATTAAAAATATAAAGCCATATGCCCAAGAGAACAACTTAGAGCTACATATTGTAACTTTACTGAATAATGTTATTGTTGAAGTAGATATTGACGAACTACGAGTTAAAAAAAATACTACTAACTCTAAAATACATATGTTATATAGTAAGATAGCTACTATCTTAAAAAATCACTACTCTTCTTGTAAGAATGATATAGTACCTATCTATGAAGATGATATTTTACTTATAATCGATTCTGTATGGGGGCTTGATATATGGGAAAGTATCAAATATGTAAAAGAGCGAAAAGTTAAAATTGTTGGTGTGGCGTATGATTTGATTCCTATTACTCATCCACAGTTTTGTGATGCAGGTTTGGTAAAGCATTTTGATGAATGGTATAAACAATCTTTACAGTATTTTGATGGGTATGTAGCTATTTCAAAAACGGTTATGAATGATATGAAAAAGTATATATCAGATATTGGAATTAATCCAAATAACTATTTTTTTGATTATTTTTATTTGGGGTCAGATTTTCAAAAGAGAAAAAAACAAGACTTTTCAGTAAGAGAAGAGTTAAAAGAACTTTATAAATATAAAAAATCTGTATATTTAATTGTTTCTACAATTGAACCTCGTAAGAATCATAAGTATTTATTTGAAGTTTTTAAAAAACTATGGAAACTAAATATTGATGCATCTCTTGTAATCGTTGGTAAACAGGGTTGGCTTGTTGATGACTTAGTTTTAGAAATGAAAAATCATATTAGATACCAAGAAAATCTATGGATTTTTAACGACTTAAATGATGAAGAACTTAGTTTTTGTTATAAATATTCTAAAGCATTACTCTTCCCATCTTTTGTGGAGGGGTATGGTTTACCAATAGTTGAATCTCTCAAAAATGGATTGCCTGTTTTTGCAAGTGATACTCCTATCCATCGTGAGATAGGAAAAGATCTTATAGAGTATTTTGATATTTCCAATACAGACTCTTTAGTTTCTATGTTGTATGATATAGAAACTAAGAAGAAAAAGCTTAAGCAACTAAATTCCAATACTATAGAAATATATACTTGGGAAGATAGTGCTAAAGAATTATTAGAAAAAATTTTAAAAGAGGAATAATTAAACAGGTAAGTTATTTGTTTAATTAGTTGATTATGAACAAAAAAATATTATTTGATGCAAGAGTACTAATGCACAAAAATTATACTGGAGTAGAAAACTACACTAAAAATATCTTAGAGCATATTAAAGGTAAGCTAAGTATAAATATAGCTAAACCAAAAGTTTCGAACAAGTATATAGCTCATCTTTGGACACATCTAGTTTTACCTTTTAGAAATGGTGATGTTTTATTCTCTCCTGCCAATATCTCTCCACTTTTTGTGCCAAAGTCAAAAAAACTGGTTTTGACTATCCATGATGTAGCTTTTTTGACTTATCCTGATAGTTTTTCAAAGTTTTTTAGACTCTATTATAAGTTTTTGATCCCTTTTGGTATCAGAAGAGCTGATAGTATCATCACTGTATCAAACTACTCAAAAGAGTTGATAGAGAAGTATTATCCACAAGCTAAAGGTAAAGTAAATGCTATACATTTGGGAGTTGATAGTAGCTTTAAAGTGCTAGGAGATGAAAAAAGAGAGCAGATTTTGTATGTGGGTAGCCTAAATGAACGCAAAAATTTCATAGGTGTTATAGAAGCTTTTGAACAACTTAGTACAAAGTGTAAGCTTATACTAGTGGGTAACTATGGAGATAACTTTGAACTTGATAAGAGAAGTAAAGAAGTTTTAAAAAGAGCTAAAGAGCATCCAAACATAGAGTTTAAAAGCAATGTATCAGATGATGAGCTTATAGAGTTGTATAACTCTTCAAAACTTT
>Ga0256828_1001056_pt1 | contig 17658 bp, 17 predicted proteins | sample CV88metaG_FD_185993 | JGI IMG/M metagenome (GOLD analysis project Ga0256828, IMG submission 185993) | Hydrothermal vent microbial communities from East Pacific Rise, Pacific Ocean - CV88 | ecosystem: Environmental > Aquatic > Marine > Hydrothermal vents | place: Pacific Ocean: East Pacific Rise...
AAAAATGGTTTATTTGCTGAACCTATAAAAACAGAAGATTATCTAATTCCAAGAGAGTATAAAGAGTTAAGAAATAGTTAAAAATTCACAACTAAAAGAGGTTTATTATATACTTTGTCAAAAAAATACTTATAATTTACAAACTATATTTGCCTCTTTTAGATGATATTGAAGTCTGTTTATAATTTGATTTGGAATATCATTTGAATGATTATATAAACATGGTTTTAACTAAATTTAAACTTTCAGATTATTCTCAATAATATTTTTATAAGCTAAAATTCCATCAATAAAAATAGAAACCTCAATAAAATCATCCCAAAAATCCTCAGAAAGTTGAATTTTCATGGGGTTATTTTGATGATACCACTGCTCTTTTATCAAACTCTTTTGCAAACTTGTAGAGCTATTTCTAATAGAAATTTTCAACTCATATTTATCTATACACGCATAAAAATCACGACACCCATGCCATTCAATATGAAGAATATTATCAATAATAGAAACCTTGTTAACATAGAGCCAATTATTAATAAAAATCATTGGTCGAGGTTGAATATATATTTTATCTTGATAAATAGTTCGTAAATGAAGAGGTAAAAGATATAAAAAAGTCTCTTTTTCTGCTTCTGAACGCACAGCAATAAGCTTAAGATTTTTTTCCAAAGGGAGTTGCTCTTTTACCAATATTTCAGAGTGTCTAGCATTAATAATGCTATCTCTTTCTTCAGAGGAAAAATAAGTTCTATGATAGACGAGGTTAAAATTGAGTTTTTCTAAATCAAAAATATTATTATAGATATTTGGATGTGTTGCTAAATTGCCATCTGTAAATTTAATCCCATCAATCATAAAAACTCTGCTAAAATGGAAAACAAACATTATAGGCATAGGACAATGGGCATTGTAGTGAATAGTATCTTTTGGTTTAAAGCCCTCATTGTTATATTGGGTCGGTGTTGAAGGAGCAAAATAAAGTCGTGCATAGTTTTGATACTTATAAAAAGTTTTAGCAATGACATCATCATTTGCATTATCATTTTTCATCAATCCTAAGTCATTGGCTTTATTTCTTGACAATAAGGCTTGATATTCTAAAATAGAAAGAGCATTACTTATATCTGTAAAATGAAAAAGATATTTAGTCCACCAATTTTGAGCTCCATGAAAGTGAGCAGAGAGATTGTGTTGAAACTCTTTTAAAAAAATTGCTTTAAAGTTCATCTAAAATTTCCGATTTTAAAATATTCGCTTTTTTAGTATAGTTCAAAATAATTTTATCTTCATTTTTAAGTACATAATTGAGTTTAGCAAAAAAATCAAAAACCTCATCTCTATAAATATAGAGTTCATGAGCTATATCTTCATAACAGAGTTTTCCACGATTTTTAAGAGTAAAAAACATGATTTTAATATCCTCTTTAGAGAGGATAAATTGTTTATGGTCATTTTGTATAGCAAAAAGCTCTTCATTTTTATTGTAAGTAATAATATACTCTTGATTTACCAATGATACTTTTTCAATAAAAAGAGTTTTTTGTTTATACTCATCAAGTAAATCTTCAAAAAAGAGCCTAAACGATAGATTTTCAGGTTCTGATAAAAGCCACTCTTCTATATCTTTTGGAGTTAAATGTTCAGGAGTAATAGCCTTGTCAAACTCATAAATAGAAACATTGATAGGAGACTTTTTGAGATATTTCTCAACAAGAGGTTTAACTTCGCTCTCCCAATCTAACCCACCATTTCCACAACCCAATTTTGGCATAGCAATATCATTAAGTTGCAATTTATAAGCATCTCGAACTAATTTTTGAAGCCCTTTTTCTATAAATTCAATTTTAGAAGGAGTTCTCCAATGTTCTTTAGTTGGAAAATTTAAAATCCATTTATTTGGGGTTTTATAGAGATACAAATCACCAATATTAAATTGATTTGTATTACATAGTTCCCTATACTCTTTAAACATTTTAGGATAATACTTTTTAAAATCAGAAGCTATTCCTTTGCCCATAACTCCAACCGTATTGACTGTATTGACAAGAACTTTTGCATTTGAAGTAAAGAGATTTCCTCTGATATATTGTATCATTTCAAAGCTCCTCTGGTTAAGTTTATTTTTAGAATTATACTTATTTTTCACTAAAAATAACAAAAGAATAGGATAAAGTAATAATGCTATTATAATTCCCAAACATTAGCTAATAAAACAAAAATTTTATTATCGACTAAACTTTATTTAAAATTTTATGCCTAACAAATTCACATAAACACTTAAATCCTCTATGTTTTGTTAGATAATCTAAATATTGACTATATGTCATACCTTTTTCATCAAGATAAGCATGAAGATATTTTAATGCACTCTCCATATTATGCTCATCTTCTATATCTTTTAACATTTTATATAAGGGTTCAATTATATCTATAACCTTTTGTGGAGCCTGTTTACCATGAGCAACATAAGATATAATATTGTTATTCATATCTTTTTGTGGTCTCCACTCTATCATAGTCCAATAATATCTATTATCATTTGTTTTATTTTTTACTATAGCTTGTATCGGTAATCCCTTGGAGATTGTTTTCCATATAATATAAAATATAACTTTTGGCATATCTGGATGCCTTATAATATTATGAGGTTGATTTATAATAGATGCACCTTTAAAAGCATTAACTTTTTTAAATGTAGAATTGCAATATATTATTTTTCCTTTGGTATCAGTTCGACTAATAATAACTTCTTGATATGCACATTTTATTTCATATTTTTTATAATTAGTTTTACTCATCCTAAACCTTATATATTATATTTTATTTATTATTATTATACTATATTAATAGTAATAAACAGATAATAATATGTTTTATATCTTCTCCTCAATATTCAATTTTAATTTTTGTTTACCAATATTTAATATAATTTCTCTCTCTTTTACACTATTGGCTATAAGTTTTATAGTATTTTTATCAATAAAACTAATATCTAAATTAGCTGGATATTTTAAACTACCCAAAATATCTCTCTTGGAGTTAGGAGGAAAATAAAATATATTATTTTCTCCTGTTTTAATCTTAAAACTATTTTTGTTTGATGTTACTTTATAAAAAGGCAATTTAAACTGCCTTGTTTTAAAACTCCAATACTCTCTTTTTAACTGATTATCTGCTTTATATATAATTTCAACACTATATTTACTATTCCATTCTAATCTTTTTAACGGAAATAGTGCAAACTCAAATCTCTTTAATCTTTTATTTGGGTCACTATTTTTATTATAAACAATAGTCTCTTTTATCTCTGTACCGTTATTATCAAATAGTTTAAAACTTAACATATCAACTTTTTTGAAATATGACTCATTAAAACTTACGCTAATAGGAAACCCACTAACACTATAGTCAGGTAGAGGGTCTGGTAACTCATCATAAAATGCTGGAGGAACATCTTTTTGTCCATCAAATGGATATTTGACTATCTTTTTATTTCTTTTTCTATTTGATGATAATATTTTATTAAAAAGTTTTGCTTCTATTTTTAAAGACCTATCAGCACATATATTATCTGCATACTCTCCAACTCTTATACTATTCTTTTTTTGGCATATATCTTCGAGATTATGACTTCCCATATCATAAACAAATGCTGTTTGAGATTTATCATTGAGATTTTGTTTTATACCTATACCAATCTCATCAATATGAAAATCTAAAAAACCAAAACGATGATATATAGCAGCCATTAACCCATCTATCGATTCTTTTGCTGTAAAATTATTATTAGATATATTTTCTATAACCATTGAAGTTTTATAACCACTATAAATACTTCTTTGCGAAGCATATTTACCTGTATAACCTATACTATTTTTCTCTTCAAAATGTCCTATAGTATGATTTTTAATTAGATAGTCGGCATGATTTTTAGCTGCATTTTCTAATTTATTATTCTCAGTTAAAGGTATCAATCCAGCACCTATTCTAAGTTTATTTAAATAATTAAGTGCATTTTTTTGCTCTATATTAATATGAACATCTGGTTCCTCTTTGACTATAATTTTTGGAGATATAGATGAAGTATCAGCCAATAAATATAAATAAGCAGAGAGAAGAGTTAATAGACCCATTATGATAGTTTGAATTATATTTTTCATAGAGCAATCCCTTAATTTTATTTTATATAAAAAAATTATATCATTTTTTTATTTAAAAATAACAAAAAACAGTATAAAAAAACATTTTGGCACTAAAATACATATAAACCAATAGATTAAATTGGTTTATTTTAAATATCCATGTGATTTTCCGTCTGCTATTCCTTCTTTTAAAATGGTTATTAACTCTCCTATAGACTCAATACCTGAAGTAATCATAACTACTTTTTTGGTATCTGGTCGAACAAAAGCTAGAGTTGGAGTAGCACCTACTCTTATATTCAATGGAATATTATCTCTTGAAATATTTAACTCAACCATTTTATAATTTCTATTAATTAACTGTTTTACTCTATTATTTCTCTTTAATATCCTATCCAACTCATTACAATAAGGACAGTTATCAGACCGAATTTTAATTAATACAATTTTTTTATTTTGTCTAGCCATACGCATAGCAGCAGAAAAACTATGATAATATATTGGAGAGACCTTTTTTACCTTTTTTTTGGTAATTTTTTTTATCTCTTTTTTATTACGAGACTCTTTTTTGGAATTATTTTTAGTTACTTTTCTTTTTTTTGCCCTTTTGGATTTTTTTACTATAGGTTTAAACTCATCATAAGCATTAGCAACATTCCTTGAGTGTAATAGATTATATAATCTATCATCTTTAAATGCTGTCATTTTAATATTTCTAATACATTGCTTTTTATTCATACCCTCTTTAATATTTTGAGTAAGTTCATCTCTTAGTAGGGTCAAATAACTTTTTGTATTTTTCAATGAGCTATATTTTGTTTTGACACCATAAGAACTAATCAATCTTTTCCATGGAGTTGACTCTATTTTTCTAATAGCTTTTATCCATTTTAATACTGAGCGATGATTTTTTAAAGTTAAAATTCTATTATTATAAATCATATCTCCAGCGAAAAAAATTCTTTTTTGTGGAATGTAAACAGTTAAAAATCTATCACTATCTTTTATAATTTTCTCTATTTTTATATCAAGGTTACCTAAAGTAACAGTATAGTCCTTTGTTACCATTTTATCCAATGGAGTCCACCTTGTATTTGCAAAAGCATCTGGAGTAATTTTTCTATCTATTGTAATTTTTTTATGCTTATTATAATCTTTTGGACCAATTAAAGTTGCTCCTAGCTCTTTATAAAATCCATTACCCAAAATATGAACTTCATCAGAAGATGTATTAATAACATATTTTACAGGCATTTTACTCATATTTTGCATAATAGTATAAGCTTGTTGAGCATAGCTATATGTTGGACCACTATCAATAACCACAAAACCGTCATCTGTCTCAACATAACAAGTATTTATAATATTACCCCCATTAATTTCATTTACTGTTGATGCCAAACCAAAAAAACACTCTACACCTTCTGTAATATTATATGGCTTTAGATGATAATCAAATCCAAATAGAGAAATTGTAAAAAAATATAAACTCAAAATGTAACGCATAGTTCTTCCTATATAAAAAAATAAAAATATTATTATTAATAGGATAGCATAAATTATATAAATATAAAAGTTTAGTTTTAGCTGAGAATAATAAAGAAGAAGAAAAAGATAGAATTTAATCTATCTTTTTAACTTAAATTTGAAAAAAAATATAAATAAAATTTAAGAATCGTTGGCATTTTCATAAGCAAAATCATATATATGAGGTAAACTTTTTTCGTCTATTGTAGCACCATGACATATTTTTTTTATCTCATCATTGAATTTTCCTGCGTCATGTATCTCTTCCCACTCATCCTGAGAATGTTTTGAAGCAAACTGTTTTCCTGACATTCCACATTTTGATTTCAATTTTTGAGCATATAATTTTTTGCCTTTAGAAACATCTGCTGATATAGTTGAAGTTATAAAAGTTAAACCTAATAGAGTAGATATAGTTATATTAAATAGCTTTTTCACTTTTTTTCCTTTAGAATTATAATTCTGGATTATAATTACAAATCGTGTATATATCGTGAATAGTAGTTTTAAAATTAATAAATATTAACAAGCAGGTACATTTCCTGAATCACTTGCATATTTTCTAACAAAATCATAAATATGAGGTATCAAAGATTTTTCCAACTTAACACCATTGCAGATTTTAGAAATTTCATCTCCCATTTTTCCCTTTTTGTAGATTTTATCCCACTCATCTTGAGTATGCTTTGCAGCAAATCTTCCTCCATTTATACCACAAGATGCTCTAAGCCTCTTTGTATAAACTTTTTGTCCTTTTATTACATCTGCTGAAGCTATTGATACAATTCCAAAACATACTAACAGTAGCAACTTTATAAACTTTATCATTGTGGTCCTTTTTTATAGCCTAAGACATGGATTATAAAATATTTTTGTGTAATTATTGTGATAATCTTAAAAGAGCAATTAATACACCTTCTATAAGTTTATCCAAATCACCATCTAAGATAGCATCTACATTTGAAAAGGCTTGATTACTTCTAGTATCTTTTATCTGCTGATATGGAGCTAATACATATGAACGAATTTGATGCCCCCAACCTATATCACTCTTTTGAACCCCATCTATTTTTGCCTGTTGCTTTTCTAGTTCATACTCATAAAGCCTAGATTTTAACATCTTCATAGCAGTAGCTTTATTTTTATGTTGACTTCTATCATTTTGACACTGTACTACAATATTGGTTGGGATGTGAGTAATCCTAATAGCACTCTCTGTTTTATTAACATGTTGACCACCTGCACCACTAGCTCTATATGTATCTATTCTAATATCTTTATCTTCAATTTCTATATCTATATCATCATCAACTTCTGGTGAAACCATTACTGAACTAAAAGATGTATGTCGTTTGGCATTACTATCAAATGGAGAGATACGAACTAATCTATGTATTCCATTTTCTACTTTTAAATAACCATAAGCATTTTCACCTTTGATAATAAAACTAACATCTTTAATCCCAGCTTCATCTCCTGCTTGATAATCAAGCTCTTCTACTTTGAAGCCTTTTCTTTCAGCCCATCTTAAATACATTCTATATAACATACTTGCCCAGTCTTGAGACTCTGTTCCCCCAGCACCAGGATGTATAGTTACTATTGCATTATTACTATCATGTTCACCACCTAGCATCATCTCTACTTCTAATTTATTGATACTATTTTCTAAGTTTTGGGCATCCTCATACAGCATCTCTAGTGACTCTTCATCTCCTTCTAGTTTTGCCATATCAAAAAATTCACTCGCATCTAATACAGAATTATATGCTTCTTGATACCTCTGTAATATTCTCTCTTTCTTTGTTTTTTCTTGAGATATTTTAGACGCATTTTTTGCATCTTCCCAAAAACTCGGTTCTTGTTGTAATCTTTCTATCTCTTTGAGTCTTGTTTTAATCTCATCTGGTTTAACAATATTTTTTATATTTTCAAGTTTTATTGTAAGTGTTTTAATTAACTCACTATATTCATAAGCATCCATTATCTATCCTTGCACGATATTTTACCAAAAAAGTGTTATAATGCCTTTTGAAAAAAAGGAGAAACACTAATTATGTATAAAATTATAATAAGTTTACTACTACTATTACTTCTATTATCAGGATGTGAAAAAAAAGAAAAAAATGTAGATGAAACAAAAAAAACAGAGCAAAAATTAAAACACTCAACAGAAAATAATAGTACAAAAGCTATTACTTTTACTCTACAAACTATAGACAACAAAAAGTTACATTTAACAGAAATAGATAATGGACTTGAGATACAAGAGCTAAAAAATAGACCAGTTTTCTTGCTATTTTTTGGACATCAATGCCCACCTTGTATGAGAGAAATACCTGAACTAATAAAAATCTCAAAAACACATAAAGATTTAGCAATTATTGCGATAGAGGTACAAGGATTAGATAAAACTCAATTACAAAATTTTGCTAAACAAAAAGGAATAAACTATAATCTTATTACTTTAGATAGTAGTCTAAAATTTGTAAACTATATTCAAGCTAAAGCAGAATGGAATGGAGCTATTCCTTTTCTTTTGGGATTAAATAAAGAAGGAAAAGTAGTTATTATTCATGTAGGTGGACTTTTGACATCTCAACTAGAACAAGTATATAATGAGTCAATTAAAGAGGTCAAAAATAATAAAAAGTAAATATTGACAACTTATTTATATCACTAAAATTTAAACAATATCCGATAAAATTTCACTACTAACCTTAGTTTGATAGAATATTATACTCACAACTAAACAAGGTTACTAAAATAAGGTAGAGAAATGAGAGTTGTCACTGGTGTGGTAGGAAATGATGTTCATGTAGTTGCCAATAGGCTTATTGAAATATCTCTCAAAGAGAGAGGATTTGAAGTATTTAATTTAGGGGTAAATACTTATCTTGAAGAGTTTATAGATGCTGTAATAGAAACAGATGCCGATATATTACTAATCTCTTCACTTAATGGAGAAGCAGAAGGCTGGAGTAGAGATTTATTATTTCTAAAAAATAGATTTGATTTAGATAATGTATTATTTGCTATTGGTGGAAATCTAAGCGTTGGTGAAGCAGATGCAGATGATATGATAAAAAAATATCAAGCTTATGGCTATGATTTAGTTTTTCATCAAGTTGATTTAAATGAGGGATTGGATGTAATAGAAAATACTCTAAAAAAATCAAGGAGTGTATCTTAATGTTCCAAAAAGAGAGAGAAATTATTACTACAACCCCATATACAGATAGTTTTGATTTTGATGAAATAGAAGATTTTATTAAAAAAGCTAGTAAAAATCTATTTATATCACACAAATTCAAGAAAAGTAATAAAATATTAGTTCAACCTCGTGGAGGATTTCCTACTTATGAAAAAGTATTTGAACTATACAAAGAGTTTGCCCAAGCTGGTGTAGATGTACTTCCACTTACAATTGATAGTAATACTAGACTAAATGATTATGAGATGGCAAAAAAGATGTTGGCACTATCAGAAGAGACTGATGAAAATATGCTTAATGGTTATCCTCTAGTTAATCATGGTTATAGAGTAACTAGAAAAATGGTGACACATTATGATAGACCTATTAGCCTCAGACATGGAACACCTGATGCTAGACTTTTGATAGAGGTTGCTTTAGCATCTGGAATATTTGAAATAGAAGGTGGTCCAATTACATATCTACTCCCCTACTCCAAAAATTTTCCCTTGGATAAAGCATTTTTGTATTGGAAATATGTAGAAAAAGTTTGTGCAAAATATTCAACTCTAAATGAACCTATAAATAGAGAATCATTTGGTCCTCTATCAGCTACTTTGCAACCCCCTGCTATTGTAATAGTAATTCAACTATTAGAGATGCTATTATCACTAGAAGAGGGTGTAAAATCATTTTCTGTTAGTTTTTCTCAAACTGGTTCAATTTCTCAGGATATAGTTAGTTCTAATGTTATAAAAAAATTAGCAAGAAAATATGCTGATTTATTTGGATATAGTGATGCAAATATACATTTAGTATATCATCAATGGATGGGTGCTTTTCCTAGAGACAAAGAGTTTTCAGACTCTCTTATTACTACATCAACAGTTATAGCATCTCTAGTTAAAGCTGACAAAATGATAACCAAAACAAGAGATGAAGCTTTTGGGATACCTACAAAAGAGGTAAACGCCTCTGCTGTTAGAAATACTCAATATACTCTAGGGATACTAAAAGGTTTACCAAATATTACAGACCCTGAAGAAGAAGAAAATCTAACTCAAATGGTAGATGATATATTAGAAGCTGTATTTAATAATCCAGCTGATACATTATGGAGAAAAGTTTTTAATTCTATTAAAAGTGGTATTATAGATATACCTTTTTCTCCACATATTATTAATAATGGTGAGGCTATTACTGTAAGAGACAAAGATTATAATATTAGATTTTATAAAAGAGGCAAAATACCTATTAGTGATAAATGTTTAGCCTTTGAACGCTCAAAAATAGATTTGGGTGGGAAATCTCTAGTAGAGAATATTATAAAAGATATTGGGATTATGCTATAAAATGAAAGAGAAGCTATTAATTAGTGCATGTCTATTAGGTGAAAATGTTAAATATAATGGCAAAAATAATCTTATAGACTTAACTCAACTTCAAAAAAAATATAATTTAGTTCCATTTTGTCCAGAAGTAGAAGGAGGATTACCAACTCCTAGACCTCCTAGTGAAATAGTTAGCTACAATCCTCTAAAACTTGTAAATAAATATGGCAAAGATGTAACAGATAATTTTATTTTAGGGGCAAAAAAGGCTCTATTATTAACAAAAAGAGAAAATATTAAAAAAGCCCTACTAAAAGCAAACTCTCCATCTTGCTCTTCAAAATATGTATATAATGGCTCATTTAGTGGTAAATTAATAGAGGGAAAAGGTGTAACTACTATTTTTTTGGAAAAAGAGGGAGTTGAGGTTTTTGATGAGAATATATTAAATCTAAAAGGCATAAATAACCAATGAAAAAATTACAGATAGATATAGGAAGTACTTATTTTAAGGTCTCTGCAAATGGAAACACAAACCAATATTTTAGAGATTTTGATATAGATATATATGATGATGTACTAAATAAGTGTGGGAATATTTTAAAAGATTTCTCAAAAGAGGAGACTTTTATATGTAGTTCTGCCAATGGTGGACTTAGTACACTTATTATTGGTATTAGTTCACTATTTAGTATTAAATATGCTACCAATATAGCATTTAATTCAGGAATAAATATTATTGATACTGTTCTATACTCAAAAATAGAAGAGACCCAACCACCAAAAGATATAATAGATGTTCTAATTATTACAGGTGGGATTGATAAAGTCAAACCCAAATATGATAATAGACTATTAGAGTATTTAAAAAAGGTAAACTATCAAAATATTGTTTATGTTGGAAATAGAATTGATAAAGAATTTGTAGAAAAAAATATTAAAGATATTGTTATATTACCAAATATTATAGATAATAAACTTCAAGTAGTAGAAGAACACCTAAAAGAGTATCTAACAAATCTATATCAAGCTGATATTGTAGGAAAAGAGGATATAAAAAAACTATATAATATAACAAGTAATCAAATATACTCAACCCCTTATGTAGTAAATAATGCTCTACCTAAACTAAATTCTCTTTTTGATATTACTGACCCATTTTTACTTATAGATATTGGAGGTGCTACAACAGATATTCACTACAGTACTGATTTAATAGAAAATAAAAATATACTAACCCAAAGTAGCTATGATAGATTAGTATTTAAAAAGCTAGGAGTATTTAAATCAAGAGAGAGTTTAGTATTTGGTGCAAAAAGTAATGAGTTTGTATATGAACTTCTCGACTATTTAGGTGTCAATGAAAATATACTAGAAGAGTATAGTGACAAAGCAACAATAACGCTTATGCAGTTGGCTATATTTTTGGTACTATATCAAGTATCTAAAAATCATAATGATTATGTGACTTTAAAACTAGAAATACTAAATAGCATAGTATTAACAGGTGGAATATCCAAAGTACTTAGTGATAAAGATATAGATAGAATTATTAGATTTTTTTATAAAAAAATATTGAATTTTAGAGAGATACCTACTATAATAACTGATAGAGAATATGAAATTTGGACTCTTGGAATGGAGGAGATACATAATGGCAAATAGTATTAGAGAGTTACTAGTAGAAGCTTATCAAAATGTTCCCAATAAAATAGCATTGATAGAAAATGAACATAGTTACTCTTATCAAGAGATATATAGTAGAGTTAATAAATTAGCAAATTACCTTACTCAACTTGATTTAAAAGAGGGAACTAGAATAGGAATATACTCCAATAAAAGCTCCAATCAAGTAATTGCCATATTAGCCCTACTATCTACACCTTATATTATTGTACCTATTACTCGATTTTTAAAACCTGAACAAGTAGAGTATATAATAAAAGATGCAGGTATAGAGTGTATTATAACTGATAATACAAAAATCAAAAATATAGATGAGATAAACTATACAGGAAAAATAGTTACAGTTGAGTTACTGAGAGATGAATTAGTATCTTTTAAAGAGATAAATAAATGTTTTAATCCCAAATATAATATAGATATTAATCCTAATAGTAATGCTGTTATAACATATAGTTTCGGTAGTGATGGTTCACAAAAAGGAATTGTAATAACACATAAAAATCTAATAGATGGTGCTAGAGTTGTATCAAAATATTTAGAGTTAAAAAGTGATGATATAATATCAGGATTATTATCTTTTAATCTCGATTATGGACTAAATCAAATCTTTTGTACTCTATATAATCAAGCCACATTAGCTCTGCATAAATTTATACTACCTACTGATTTTTTTGCACATCTAATTAGAGATAGAGTTACAATATTAGCCCTAATGCCTGTTCATATATCTAAAATGTTTGATGAAGAGCCTCATAGGCTACCTGTATCATCTCAACTTGACCATGTTAGAGTAATTACCTCTTCAGGTGGAAATATAACTGAAACTATGGTCAAAAAGGTTGATAACTATTTTAAACCAGCTAAATTTTACTCTATGCACGGACTAACAGAGGCTTTGCGTTCTACATATCTTGACCCATCACAAATCCATATCCGTCCAACATCAATAGGAAAAGCAATTCCTGAAGTAGAGGTATATATTATTAATAGTGATAAAAAAGAGACTAAACCAAATGAGGTAGGACAACTAATACATAGAGGATGCTGTATATATAAAGAGTATTGGAATAGTCCCCAAGAGACAAAAAAAAGATTTAAACCTATCTCTATACTAGAAAATATAATCAAAATAGATAATCCAAACGAACTAGTAATAGCATCAGGAGATTTGGTATATAGAGATAAAGAGGGTTATATATATCTAAAAGGTAGAATAGATGATATGATAAAAACTAGAGGATATAGAGTAAGCCCAAAAGAGATAGAAGATGTAGTATATAATAATATATCTCAAATAGAAAAATGTGCCGTATTTGGCATACCAAATCCAGATATAGAAGAGGAGATAGTTTTAATATATAGTGCAAAAGAGAAAATTCCAAAAAATGAATTAATATTTGAACTAAAAAAACATTTAGCTACATATATGGTTCCTACTATTATAGAGTATAGAGACTCTCTACCACTCAAAGCATCTCATCATGAAGAGGTAGATAAATCTCTTTTAAAAGAGGAGTTTAAATCAAATTCCTAAATCATAAATCTGCACAACACCTATTAGTTTATCTTCCAAAGTAGATACTAATAGTGAGTTGACTTTATATTTTGCCATCATAGTTTGAGCTTCCATTAGTTTAGCTTTTGGAGATATAGTTTTAGGATTAAAACTCATTAAATCTTTGGCTTTTAAAGAGAAAAAATTATCCTCCTGACTCTCCATAGCTCTTCTAATATCTCCATCAGTTATTATTCCTGATATTTTATTATTATCGGTAACAACTACCAAACCAAGCCTTGCACGAGATATTATCTGTATAATCTCTTTAATTCCACTCTCTTTAATACAAATTGGCAAATTATCTTTGTGCATTACATCTTCTACTTTTGTTAAAAGTCTGCGTCCCAAACTTCCACCAGGGTGAAATTGTGCAAAATCACTATCTTTGAAATCTCTAAGCTTCATTAATGCCACAGCCAAAGCATCTCCCATTACCAAAGTAGCTGTAGTCGAACTAGTAGGTGCTAATTGCAAAGGACAAGCCTCCTTTGTAATATGAATATTGAGATGATAGGTTGAATTTTTGGCTAAAGTAGAATTAATATTACCACTCATACCTATTATAGTATTACCTTGTGATTTCAAAAAAGGAATAAGCTTGAGTAGTTCATCTGTCTCCCCTGAATTGGAAATAAGTAATACAATATCTTCAATCCCAATCATACCTAAATCACCATGATAAGCCTCAGCTGGATGAAGAAAAAAACTAGGTGTTCCAGTACTAGCCATAGTTGCTGCTATTTTTTTACCAATAATCCCAGATTTTCCCATACCAGAGACTATTAATTTACCTTTACATTCAAAAATAGCTCTAACTGCTCTCTCAAAATCATTAGTTAGAGAGTTAGATAGATTTGCTATCTCTTGTGCCTCTATTTCAAATACCTCTTTTGCTATCTCTTTTATATTCATTATCTATTCCTCATATGATTAAATTCTGGTACAATCTCTTTTAGAATAACCAATATATCTTCACTATTTTTATCTCTTAGTTTATCTATTTTTAAAATCAACTCATTATAATCCACAGGTGGATTTTGAGAAACCATAATAGATTGATACTCAGTTTTTAAATCAGCATCATCAATAAGTAACTCTTCATATAATTTTTCCCCTGCTCTAAGTCCTGAAAACTCTATCTCTATATCATCACGACCTGATAACTCTATCATTCTCTTTGCCAAATCAACTATTTTGATAGGTTCACCCATATCTAGTATAAATAGCTCTCCACCTTTGGCAATAGAGGCTGCTTGAAGTACAAGCTGACACGCTTCAGGAATAAGCATAAAATATCTAGTAATTTCAGGATGAGTTACTGTTATATTTTTACCTTGTGCTATTTGAGATTTGAACTTTGGAATAACAGAACCAGAACTTCCTAGAACATTTCCAAATCTAACTGCTACAATCTCAGTGCTTTTTGATGGTACAGCATGAGCATAAAGTTCACACACTCTTTTGGTTGTTCCCATTACATTTGTTGGTCTAACAGCTTTATCTGTAGAGACTAAAACTACTTTTTTTACACCATACTCAATAGAGAGGTCTATTACATTTTTAGTTCCAAATATATTATTTTCTACAGCCTCTTTTATATTTGCTTCACACAAAGGAACATGTTTATATGCAGCTGCATGAATTACAATATCTGGTCTATATAGTTCAAAAGTTTTAGAAAGTGCTTCTCTATTTTGAACATTTTGCATTTTGGCAATACTTTTTGAGTTATCAATCTCTTCATTTATTGAATATAGATTAAATTCACTATTATCAACCAATATAATCTTTTTTGCACCAAAAACCTCAACTTGTCTTGAGAGTTCACTACCTATACTACCACCAGCCCCTGTAATCAAAACCACTTTATCAAATATAAAATTTGCAATAGCATCTTTATCTAAATCTTGTGGTTTTCTAGCAAGTAAATCTTCTATAGATATATCAGCTAGAGTAGCTTTATTATCTTGGAGTATTTGAGCTATTTTAATATCATTAATACCAAAACTATTTAATTTTGTAAAAAGAATATCTAACTCTTTTTGTTGAAGTTTTTCGGCAATAATTATAGATTCTATATCAAACTCTTCAATTACACTATCAAGAGAATCTCTATTATAAACTCTAAGACTAGAGAAATATGTACCAATCAAATGTTTATCATCTGAAAGCAGAACTATTGGACGATAAGCTATTTCACCACTCGATGAACTTTTTATCACCTGTAAAGCTCTATCATTTGCTCCAATAATTAAAGTTCTTTTTTGAGGATTTAATTGACCTCTCTCAATATAGAGCCTCTTTGATATTCTTATAAAACCTATAAAAAATATAGATAAAAACATATCAATAGCAATTACACTTCTAGGAAATGGAGTTAAATAATCTTCTTTAAATATCAAAAAAATAATAGTAAAAATAAAATATGCAATAATATGAGCAAAAATTATCTTTCTATACTCAAAAAGCCCAAAATATCTCCATGCTATAAAATAAATTTTAAAAATAAAAAATAGAACTACTTTAATAGGAATAAGAATCCACATCATAATAAACATAGAATTTAAAAAATTTGGGGGTATATAAAAGTTAAATCTAAGTAAATATGATAATGATATAGTAGCTATAGAGATAACTATATCAAAAAATATAAAAAATAAAACTCTCTTAAATTGAGTAGGTTTAAAAATATTTATTGACATATATCTTTTATAACCTCAACTACTCTATATAATTCATTATGAGATAGTGCTGTAGGAGAAGGCAGACAGATACCTCTAGCAAACATATCTTCACTAGTTCCATTTACAAAAGATAAACTCCCCTTAAATAGTGGTTGCATATGCATAGGTTTCCAAAGAGGTCGAGACTCTATATTTTCTTTTTCCAAAGCCTCTATAACTTTTAATGGATTTGTATTTTTAAAAATCAAAGTAGTAAGCCATCTATTTCCTCTACTATTTTCAATCTCTGGCATAAATTCAATCTCATTAATCTCTTTTAACTCTTTTTTATAAAACTCAAAAATAGCTCTCTTTTGTTCTATTCTCTCCTCTAAAATCTCCATTTGAGCTACACCAATAGCAGATAGTACATTACTAAGTCTATAGTTATATCCATACTCTTTATGTTCATAGTGCAAAAAAGGCTCTTTTGCTTGAGTTGAGAGAAATCGAGCTTTTTCTATCCACTCACTATTATTACTTACAAGCATTCCACCACCACTTGTAGTTAAAATTTTATTTCCATTAAAACTATAAACTCCTAAATCTCCAATAGTCCCACTCTGTTTTCCAGCAAAAGAAGCCCCCAAAGACTCTGCACTATCTTCTATTAAATAAATATTCTCATTTCTACAAATCTCTAAAATCTCATCTATTTTTGCCACTTGTCCATAAAGATGAGTAACAATAAGAGCTTTTGGTTTTTTTGGAGATTTGGCTATAGCCTCTTTTAAAAGAATTGGAGAGAGGTTCCAACTCTCATCACTATCAATAAAAATAGGGGTTGCACCTTGATACAAAATACAATTTACTGAACCTATAAAAGTAAATGTTGAAGTTAGTACTATATCACCTTGCCCCACTCCTAAAACCCTAAGTGCTAAATGAAGACCTGCTGTAGCAGAAGATAAAGCTAAAGCATTTTTAGCTCCTGTATAGTTTTTAATACTATCTTCAAAGCGATTTATAAACTCTCCTAATGGAGCTATATAGTTACTTTTAAAAACCTCATCGATATACTCTTGTTCTTTTCCACTCAAGTGAGGTGGAGATAGGAAAATCCTACTCATAATATTATCCTAATACTGTTTTTATAATATATTTAATATCATCTTTTAATGACCAGTTTTTTATATAGTTTTTATTTATTTTAACTTTATCTGGCCATATAACATTATCATTATACCATGTTGGATTATCCTGTTTAGCTAAAATCTCCTCTTCGTTTTTATATTTTAAAGATGCAGGTCCAGTAATACCAGGTCTAACACTCAAAATAATTCTATTATCTCCCTCTAATTTATCAGCATATCCTTCAACATCAGGACGAGGACCTACAAAGCTCATACTTCCTAAAAGAACATTAAAAAGCTGTGGAAGTTCATCTATTTTGGTATCTCTAAAAAACTTTCCACTTTTAGTAATTCTCATATCATTTGAAGTGGTAATAGTAGTATCTACTCCACTAACTGGTTTCATAGTTTTTATTTTAAATACTCTA
>Ga0256828_1001057_pt1 | contig 17639 bp, 19 predicted proteins | sample CV88metaG_FD_185993 | JGI IMG/M metagenome (GOLD analysis project Ga0256828, IMG submission 185993) | Hydrothermal vent microbial communities from East Pacific Rise, Pacific Ocean - CV88 | ecosystem: Environmental > Aquatic > Marine > Hydrothermal vents | place: Pacific Ocean: East Pacific Rise...
AGAATTAAGAATTAAGAATTTTGGAACCTGGACTTCAGTCCAGGCATTAGGAAAATTAAAATACTACTGTAGTATCAGCCCAGGCTAAAGCCTGGGTTCCTAAAGATATAAGAACATAAAATTTTGAATTAAGAGTTTTGGAACCTGGACTTTAGTCCAGGCATTTATAAAATTAAAAAAGTGAATAGTAAATGAAAAATACTAAAATCTATGCCTTGTGTGATTGGCAAACTTTACAAAATAAAAATATCTCATTGAAACAATATTTAAAAATTTGCTCCTATTATGATATTGCTTATATTCAATACCGAGATAAAACTTCCCCTATAGATATTCAAAAACAAAATTTACAATTTTTAAAACAACATACAAATATTCCAATCATTATAAATGATAAAATAGAACTTTTAGATTTAGTTGATGGACTACACCTAGGACAAGAAGACCTTGATAAATTAATAATAAAAAATGAAAAATTAAAAATTAGCAAAGAATTATTTTTTAAAATATTTAAAAAGCAATACCCAAATAAAATCATAGGGCTTTCAACTCATAATGAAATAGAAATCCTTGAAGCAAATAATTTTCCACTTGATTATATAGGACTTGGAGCATATAGACAAACTTCAACAAAAGATGTTACAAATATACTTGGAGATAAAATTTCATATCTCGCAAAGATGTCAAAACATAAAGTTGGTGCTATTGGTGGAGTAAAAGTTGATGATATTATTGAAAATATAACTTATAATGTAATCGGGAGCAATTTATTAGAATTAAGAATTAAGAGTTAAGAATTAAGAATTTTGGAACCTGGACTTTTGAATTAAGAATTAAGAATTAAGAGTTAAGAATTAAAAGTTTTGGAACCTGGACTTCAGTCCAGGCTTTTATAAAAATTTGAATACCACTGTGATATTAGCCCAGGCTAAAATTAGCAAATGCGGTTTTCACGAAGTGAAAAAATTTCCTGCAAAGCCTGGGTTCCAAGATTGGTATTTTGGAATCTGGACTTCAGTCCAGGCACATTCAAATATATAAATAAAAAAGGAATTATATGAAAAAATTAAAAGTGGCATTAATACAGCAAAAATCATATAAAACAAAAAAGAAAACTATCAACAAAACTATAAAAATGATAAATCAAGCAGCAAAAAATGGTGCAAAACTTATAGTTTTACAAGAATTACACCAAACAGAATATTTTTGTCAAAATGAAAATGTAGATAATTTTGATTTAGCAAATGATTATAAAAATGATATAAAATTTTGGAGTAATATTGCAAAACAAAATAATATAGTCCTAGTAACCTCACTTTTTGAAAAAAGAGCAATAGGAGTTTATCACAATACTGCTGTTGTATTTGAAAAAGATGGAACAATAGCAGGAAAATACAGAAAAATGCATATCCCTGATGATCCAGGATTTTATGAAAAATTTTATTTTACACCTGGAGATTTAGGATTTGAACCAATTAATACAAGTGTTGGGAAACTTGGAGTATTGATATGTTGGGATCAATGGTATAGCGAAGCTGCAAGACTTATGGCATTAGCTGGAGCTGATATTTTAATATATCCAACTGCAATTGGTTGGTTTGATGATGATTCACAAGATGAAAAAAATCGTCAAAGAAAAGCTTGGATCAATGTTCAAAAAGGTCATGCTATAGGAAATGGACTTCCACTTATAAGTGTTAATAGAGTTGGATTTGAAAAAGACAAAAGTAAAGTACTCAAAGGTATTAGATTTTGGGGTAGTTCATTTATAGTTGATGCTCAAGGTTCATATATTGCAAAAGCATCTAAAGGAAAAGAAGAGATACTTTATGGTATAATTAACTTTAACAAAAGTGAAAATGTAAGAAGATGGTGGCCTTTTTTTAGGGATAGAAGAATTGAGGCTTATGGTGATATAACAAAAAGGTTAATAATTAGTTCTTAGTAGATTGGAACCTGGACTTAAGTCCAGGCATTAGGAAAATTAAAATATCACTATGGTATCTGCAAAAAAGAATGAAAAATTAAATAAAGGAGAAATATGAAATTTAGTGGAACAAATGTACTTGTAACAGGTGCAAGTAAAGGTATAGGAAAAGAGATAGCAAAAGTTTTGGCATCTTATGGTTTAAAAGTATGGATAAACTACAGAAGTAAGCCAGAACTTGCAGATCAAGTAAAAGAAGAAATTGAAGCAAATGGTGGAATTGCAGCTGTAATTTGTGCAGATGTATCTATTGAAGAAGATTGGGCAAATATGATTAAAACTATTGTTGATAGTGATGGTAAAGTTGATTATTTAGTAAACAATGCAGGTATTACAAAAGATAAACTAGCCCTTAGAATGAGTATTGCAGATTTTGATGATGTAATCAATGCAAATTTAAAATCAACATTTATAGGGTGTAGAGATGCACTAAAAATTATGTCTAAGAAAAAATTTGGAGCAGTAGTTAATATATCTTCAATAGTTGGAGAGATGGGAAATCCAGGTCAAACAAATTATTCAGCTTCAAAAGGTGGAGTTAATACTATGACTAAAGCATTTGCAAAAGAAGGAGCAGCAAGAGCTATAAGATTTAATGCTGTTACTCCAGGATTTATTGCAACAGATATGACAGATGAATTAAAAGATGAAGTTAAAAATGAATATATTAAAAATATTCCTCTTAAAAGATTTGGGGAAGCAAAAGAAGTTGCAGAAGCTGTTGCTTTTCTTTTAAGTGATCATTCTTCTTATATTACAGGTGAAATTTTAAAAGTTAATGGTGGACTTTATACTTAATTTTAGAAAAAATATAGTATAATAACGAACAAACTTACAACAAAGGATAAAATTATGTTAGAAAAAATCAAAGAAGTAGTAGCAGAACAATTAGATTGTGATATTGCTGAAATCAAAGAAGATTCAAAATTTATTGAAGATTTAGGTGCTGATTCACTAGATGTAGTTGAACTAGTAATGGCTTTAGAAGAAGAGTTTGATATTGAAATTCCAGATGAAGATGCAGAAGGTATATTAACAGTTGCTGATGCATTAAACTATATCAACGAACATAAATAATTAAAATAGGGTTATCCCCTATTTTATAATTTAATTATTTTTTCATATAAAATGATTAAATTATAAAATATAAAATGGAGAACTAAGATATGCAAAGAGTTGTTGTAACTGGAATTGGGATGATCAATTCATTAGGTAATAGTGTTGAAGAATCATTTAAAGCTATAGCTGGTGGGGAATGTGGAATCGATACAATTAGTTTATTTGATGCAAGTGAATTTGCATCACAAATAGCTGGTGAAGTTAAAAATTTTGATCCAACAGCTATTTTAGGAAGAAAAGAAGCAAAAAAAGCAGATAGATTTATTCAACTTGGTATTCATGCTTCACTTGAAGCAATTAAAGATGCTAATATTGCTTCTGATGGGGCAAAAGTATCTGATAATATAGCTGATAGTTTTGGAATTGTATCTTCATCAGGTATTGGTGGATTACCAAATATTCAAAAAAATTCTATTATTTGTGATAAAAGAGGACCAAGTAAAATATCTCCATTTTTTATACCTTCGTCATTAGTTAATATGTTAGGTGGATTTGTATCAATTCAACATAATCTAAAAGGTCCTAATATATCAGTTGTAACAGCATGTGCTGCTGGGACTCATGCAATAGGAGAAGCTTATAAAACAATAGTTTTAGGAGGAGCTTCAAAAATGCTTGTTATAGGTGCTGAAAGTGCTATTACTGAAGCTGGTGTTGGTGGATTTGCAGCAATGAAAGCTCTAAGTACAAGAAATGATGATCCAAAAACTGCATCAAGACCATTTGATAAAAATAGAGATGGATTTATTATGGGTGAAGGTGCTGGTGCTTTAGTTATAGAAACACTTGAATCTGCTCAAAACAGAGGTGCTAAAATATATGCAGAAATTCTAGGATTTGGAGAAAGTGGAGATGCAAATCATATCACAACTCCAACTCAAGATGGTCCTTTTAGAGCTATGAAAGCAGCTTATGAAATGGCAAAAAGAAATAACGGGGGAGAGATACATATTGATTATGTAAATGCTCATGGTACAAGTACACCTGTAAATGACAAAAATGAAACAGCTGCATTAAAAGATTTATTTAAAGACAATCAAGAAGTTCCACCAGTTACTTCTACAAAAGGGCAAATTGGACATTGTTTAGGAGCTGCTGGAGCTATTGAAGCTATTATTTCTATTAAAGCTATGCAAGAGGGTATAATTCCTCCAACAATCAACCAAATAGAAGCAGATGAAAATTGTGATTTAGATTATGTTCCAAATAGTGCTAGAAAAGCTAATTTAAATGTCGTTATGAGTAATTCATTTGGTTTTGGTGGAACAAATGGTGTAATTATAATGAAAAAATTTGAGGCATAAAAAGGTATAACAATGGCAACTTATTTAGATTTTGAAGAGAACTTAAAAAAAATAGAAGATGAAATAATAGTTGCTAAAACAAAAGCAGATGAATATGCTGTAACAATTTTAGAAAAAAAACTTGCAACTGAGGTTGAAAAGACATATTCTAATTTAACAGATTTTCAGAAATTAAAACTTGCAAGACATCCTGATAGACCTTATGCTTTAGATTATATAAGAGGTTTGATGACTGATGCTTATGAAATACATGGAGATAGACACTTAACTGATGATGCTGCAATTGTTTGTTATCTTGGTTATATTGGTGATCAAAAATGTGTTGTCATAGGGGAACAAAAAGGGAGAGGTGTAAAAAATAAAATTAAAAGAAATTTTGGTATGCCAAATCCAGAAGGTTATAGAAAAGCCCTAAGAGCTGCAAAATTAGCTGAAAAATTTCATATTCCAATTTTATTTTTAGTAGATACTCCAGGTGCTTATCCAGGTGTTGGTGCAGAAGAAAGATCTCAAAGTGAAGCAATTGCAAGAAATTTATTTGAATTAAGTGATTTAGATACTATTGTTATTTCTGTTGTTATTGGGGAAGGTGGTAGTGGTGGAGCTTTAGCCATCTCTATTGGAGATAAACTTGCTATGATGAGATATAGTATATATAGTGTTATTTCTCCTGAAGGATGTGCATCTATTTTATGGAAAGACCAAGCTATGGTAGAAACAGCAACCAATGCACTACAAATTACACCAACAGCTTTAATAAAATATAACTTAATAGATGATATTATTGATGAACCACTTATAGGAGCTCATAGGAATAAAGATGAAGCTATTAAAGCACTTGGTGATTATTTTTTAAATAAAGTAGAAGAAGTTAAACAATTATCAGATGAACAAAGATATGAAAAAAGATATAAAAAGCTTATGTCTTTAGGTGATTTTGCATAAAATAAATGTTATTAGTTAAATATATAGCATTTATTTTATTTTTTTCAATATCTCTTTTTGCATCTTCAATTACTGTAGCAGTAGCTGCAAATGTTAGCTATGCTATAAATGATTTAATAAAAGCTTTTAATCAAATAAATCCAGATATAAAAATAAAAATAATATTAGGGGGAAGTGGTAAACTTTCTGCTCAGATACAACATCATGCTCCTTATGATATTTTTATGTCTGCAAATATGCAATATCCACAAACATTATTTAATAAAGGCTATGCAGTATCAGAGCCTATAGTCTATGCAAAAGGTGCTATAGTGTATTTTAGTAGAAAAAAACAAAATTTTCTAAATAAAAACTTATTATTAAATACAAATATAAAAAAAATTGCAATAGCGAATCCACGAACTGCACCGTATGGTAAAGCGACTATTGAAGCATTAAAAAATCTTAAGATTTATAATGCTATTAAATATAAATTAGTTTATGGTGAATCTATTTCTCAGACAGTTATATATGCCCTGAAAGTTGCTGATATTGGGATTATTGCAAAATCTGCTTTATTTAGTCCCAAACTAAAACAATATAAAAAAAATATAAATTGGTATGAAATAGATTCCAAACTATATACACCTATAAAACAAGGTATTATTAAACTGAATAATAAACCTACAACAATTCAATTTTATAATTTTATTTTAAATTCTACTGCACAAAATATATTTAAACAATATGGTTATTTATAAATATATTGTATAATGTATTTTATGTTTTATTAACTTAGAAAATTAAAATTTTAAACTTTTTTAAGTAAATTTTTTGTAAAATAAAATAGATAAAAACCGTATGAAGGAATAAAATAATAGTGAAATTAAAACAACTTGTAAAGAATTTAAATAACCTTACAATTTTAATAGTAGAAGACAATCCTAGTACTGCTAATGATATGGTGGAACTACTATCAAATTTTACAACTTATATACAAATAGCCTACAATGGACAAGAAGCTTTAAATATTTTAGCAACAAAAAAAGTAAATCTTATTATTACAGATATTTCAATGCCAATCATGGATGGAACTCAATTTGTATCAATTTTAAGACAAAAAAATAAAAAAATTCCAATTATTGTATTAACTTCTTATGCTACAAATGAATATTTATTGACATTTGCCAATCTAAATATACAAGCATATATATTAAAACCTATTCAATTTGATAAATTGACTAATGCATTATATAAAGTTCTTGATTATATGGAATTAGATTCTACATCTTTTATAACAGTTACAAATGAATTGTACTATGATACCAATAATGCAATTTTACACTTTAATGATAAAACAACTGTACAGTTAAATAATAAAGAAAAACAACTATTTGATTTATTAATCCAAGATAAAAATAATATTGTTGATTATAAAACTATTGAACAAAAAATATGGCAAAACAATGATGAATCTATGTCATCAACAGCATTAAGAACTGTTGTAAAAAATTTAAGAAAAAAAATTAAATTTGATATTATTAAAAATGTATCTGGCTCTGGATATAAACTTATCGCATAAATACCGACTAAACTAGAGTCGGTTTTATTTTATAAATTTTTATAAACTTTTTCTAATTCTTCATAAACTTTTAATAATGAAATATCTTCCATCTTATCTAAAATTTGCATCATAACTACATTATCTTCATTGCCATTCCAAACTTTGATATAAGAACCTTCTTTATATCCATGATCTTGTCTAAATTGATTTAAACAATTTTTTCCAATATATATTTTTTGTAAATCTGTAAATTTCAGTCCTGCAATTTTACAAGTTATAAAAAACTGATCAATAAATCTTTCAACTCCACTAAATGGTGGCATATTTTTAGTCTCAATTGCAAGAGCTATATAAGATAATGTCTCACTTTCTTGAATCAAAGATTTTACATCTACATCTTCAATAGCAACAGCTTCATAGATACAGTGTGTATTTACTAATGATACAGCTTTGGGGATATTTGTTTCTTGTAAAATATAACTCATTAAAAAATGCCAAATATCTACAAGTTCTATATGAATATTTTCCAAATCAGGGTCAGCAGCAATATTTTTCCAGTGCTTCCAAGGTGTTGAATCTATAAGTTCAGCAACTTCCATATGAATACATCTAAGCCAATTTATCTCTTTACCAAATTTATTAATTCCAAGTTCCCAATTTAACCCATTTGTTTCATCATTTAGCTTTTTTTGAAGTAAAAACATCTCTTCAAGCTTTGAAGGGAAACTTGAAGATTCTTCTAACAATTGTGCTAATGGTAAACAATCTTCAACGACATTCTTAAGTGATTCATTTTCTGTTGGTTTATTCATAATTCTCCTTTAAATTGTTATTTTACCATTTATTGCTTTTGATAATGATAAAATATCTACATTTTCTAAACTAACTCCTGTTGGAATACCTTGAGCTATTTTTGTAAAAGTAATATTATATGAACTTAGTTTATCTTCTATATGCAATATTAAAGCATCATTTGCTAAACTTGGAGTTAATGCAAAGAGTATATTTTGAATATGGTTTTGTTCTATTAATTTTGTTAATTGTTTTATTGTTGTATATTCTAAATTTTCCAAAACAAAATATTTTCCAAAAAATTGTTTAGAATCTTCTATCATAAAAATATCTTTTGCACTTTGAACTATACATAATGATTCACTTTCTCTATCTTCATCAAGACAAATATCACATATCTCATGTTCACTCATACAGTTGCATAATTGACATTTTTTAATTGTAGCAATAGCATTTTCTATATTGTGTGCTAAATTGATCCCACTATAACTATTTTCATATACAATATGATATGCAAGTCTTAAAGCTGATTTTTTACCAATAGATGGCAGTTTTTCAAAACTATCAACTAAATTATAAAATGCATCTAAACCTTTCAATTTATATCCTTATATTTTACTAATTTATTTGATATTATATCAAAATTTAGATATAATCGCGAAATTTTATATATAATGGAGTGATATTATGAAAGATATGTGTTATTATGAAGTTTTACAAATTAGTAGAGATTCAGATAAAAGTACAATAAAAAAAGCATATAGAAAAATGGCAATGAAATATCATCCAGATAAAAATCCAGGTGATAAAGAAGCTGAAGAGAATTTTAAAATAGTAAATGAAGCATATCAAGTTTTAAGTGATGATGAAAAAAGAAGTATTTATGATAGATATGGTAAACAAGGCTTAGAAGGGCATGGCCAAAGCAGTGGTTTTGGTGGTGGATTTGATGATTTAAGTTCTATTTTTGAAGAGATGTTTGGTGGCTTTGGTGGTCAAAGAAGAGAAAGAAAAACATATAATTATGACTTAGATACTGAAATTAAAGTTAATTTAGACTTCAATGAAGCAATTTTTGGTACAAAAAAAGATATAAGTTACAAATATAAAACAGCATGTAAAGCTTGTAAAGGTACAGGTGCAAAAGGTGGTAAACTTTCTACTTGTAAAACTTGTGGAGGAGCAGGACAAGTACATATGAGACAAGGTTTTATGACATTTGCTCAAACTTGTCCAGCTTGTCATGGAACAGGTCAAGGTGCAAATGAGAAATGTCCACAATGTAATGCAAAAGGGTATGAAGAAAAAACAGAAACTTTTGAAGTTACAATTCCAGAAGGGATAAACTCTGGCAATAGAATTAGAGTTGGTGGCAAAGGAAATATTGCACCAAATGGAAGTAGAGGAGATTTATATTTATATATTCAAGTTAAAGATGATCCAAATTTTGTAAGACATGATGATGATATTTATTTGGAAGTTCCTGTATTTTTTACACAAATTGCACTTGGAGCAACAATAGAAGTTCCATCTATTAGAGGTAAAGTTGAATTAAAAATTCCAAAAAATACAAAAGACAAAGAACATTTTACATTTAGAAACGAAGGTGTAAAAAATGTAAATGGTAGAGGCAAAGGAAACTTTATAGTACAAATAAAAATAGTATATCCTACAAGTTTAACAAAAGAGCAAGAAGAATTACTTGAAAAACTTCAAGAGAGTTTTGGAGTTCAAAGTACACCTCATGAAGATAGTTTTGCATCTATGTTCGATAAAGTAAAAAGTTGGTTTAAATAATGAATATTAAATCTTGCCCTATGGGAGTATATCAAACAAATTGTTATATTGTAACATTAAATAATCAAGATATTATTATAGATCCAGGTGTTGATGCTACTAAATGGATAAAACAAAATGTTATAAATCCAATAGCAATTTTCAATACTCATGGGCATTTTGATCATGTATGGAGCAACCAAGAGTTAAAAGAATATTTTAATATACCTATTTACTGTCCAAAAGATGATGCTTTTATGTTAGAAAATGATCCATTTTCTCAAGGCACACCATCAAGTAAAGCAGATATTTTAGTAGAACCAAATCAACAATTTATTTTAGCTGATACTAAAATTATATTTCATCATTTTCCAGGACATACCCCTGGTTGTAGTGCAATTCAAATAGAAAATAATCTATTTAGTGGAGATTTTATTTTTGCAGGTTCTATTGGTAGAGTTGATTTTCCTTATTCCAATCCACAACAAATGAAACAAAGTTTAAATAAAATTTTACAATGGAAAGATGATTATATTATCTACACAGGTCATGGTAGTAGTACCACTTTGTATAATGAAATTCCATCTTTAAAAGCTTGGCTTAATTATATTTAAGTTAGAATAATAATATTCAAATACAGGTTAATAATATGAAAACTAAAATAACACTTAGATTGGCAGTTATAATGATCATATTCGCTATGATTTTAGTTGTTTCTCAATCATACAATTTGAGACAAAATGGTATTAATGATAGTTTATCTGAAGCAAGAGCTATTGCAGAAGTCACAAAAAGTGGTTTAACAGCACATATGGTAAATGGCAATATGAATCAAAAAAATATCTTCATTAAATCATTATCTGAAGCTAAAAATATACAAAAATTATGGATAGTAAGAGGTAAAAATGTTATTAAACAATTTGGCAAAGATCCTCAACAACTAACTATTCCAAGAGATAATATAGATAAACAAGTATTAAAAACAGGTCAAATGCAATATGAAATTGATGAGCATTTATCTAAAACATTATTAAGAGTTACCATTCCATATAAAGCTACAGATAGTACATCTATAAATTGTATTTCATGTCATCATGTAAAATATGGAGATACACTAGGAGCTGTTAGTGTAGTTCTTGATATATCAGATTTAAAATCAGCAGGAATTAATAATACAATGATTATTGTTACTATTACTATTTTTGCTCTATTAGTAATTGTATTTTTTGTTATTAAACTTATTATTCCATATCTTGAAATTTTAGAAACTTTAAATGAAAGATTTGCTTTAGCGATGAATGGATCATTTAAAAGAATTGAATTAGATCTATTCCATAGAGATGAAGTTAAAGAGATTATAACTAAATATAATCTTTTAGTTGATAATTTAATGAAAATGTTCAATGAAATAGATAGTAAATTAAGAATTTTTCTTAATAAAAATGCCAAAGATAAATCATCTGAAAATCCACTTATAGAGGTAAATGATATTATCACAAATTTATCATATATTTATCAATTTAAAAAAGAGATTCAACTTGATTTACATAAAGAAGATATATATAATAGACTTGGGCAAATTTTCCTAAATAAATTTAATTTAAAATATGTAAATATACTTGAAATTAATGAAATGTTAAAAGTTAGTAAAGTTTATTCTCATGGGAATTTAGATTTTTGTACAGATAAAATTTTAAGTAATCCAAAAGATTGTAGAGTATATAGAAATGCAAATGATGTACATTCTGTTGAATTTCAAAAAGCTTGTCCTTGTTTTGCAAGTGATGATTATTTTTATTATTGTATAGATATAGAAATAGGTAAGGCTTCTAAATTAATATTTAATTTTATTTTTGAAACAGAAAAAGAACTAGATCAATGTAAAACAGAACTTGTAAATATCAAAAACTATATATCAGAAACAGCACCTGAAATAGAAACAAGAATCTTATTTCAAGCACTTGAAGAAACAGCTTTAAGAGATACTTTAACAGGGCTTTATAATAGAAGATTTTTAGATGAACATACAAAAACACTAATTCCACAAGCTATCAGAGAAAAATTCAATATAGGTGTGTTGATGTTAGATATGGATCATTTTAAAGCTGTAAATGATGAATATGGACATGATATAGGAGATAAAATTCTAAAAGAATTTGCAAGAGTAGTCAAAGAAAATACTAGAGAATCTGATATAGTTGTAAGATTTGGTGGAGAAGAATTTATTGTATTACTAGTTGGAATCAAAAGTGAAGATGACACCATAAGAATAGCAAATAAGATTAGAGAAGCAGTTGCAAATAATGAAGTAGATGTATATGCAGGAAGTACTATGAAAAAAACTGTTAGTATAGGGGTATCTATGTTCCCTGATGATTCTTCTTCATTTAATAGTGTGTTAAAATTTGCAGATTTAGCTTTATATGATGCAAAAGATACAGGACGAAACAAAGTAGTAAGATATGTGCAAAATGAAAAAGATGCACTAGAATTATTTTAGGAAGTAACTTATGGAATTATTTATTTTTATAGCTGTTGTTGTTATTTTTTATATGTTAAATAAAGATTATAATCCTAGTAACTATCAAAATATAAAAATAAACCAAACACAAAAACTACAAGGTGAACTTATAGATCATGAAGCAGGACTTTTGATCGCTCTTATGGCAAAAGTAGCAAAAGCAGATGGGCATATATGTGAACTTGAAGCTGAAGTTTTAAGTCATACATTCACTGATGTTGCATCTGTATTTGAAAATAGTAGTGAAATAAGAGAACAACTAAAACAAATATATAAAAAAGAGAAAGAAACTTTTGAAAATACAATTATTATCTCTGAAAAATACTATAAGCTAACAAAATTTGATTATACAAAAAGATTAAAAGTTTTAGAATACCTTTTAAATTTAGCATTTATAGATGGTGAATTTAGTGATGCTGAAAATATGATTATTGAAGATATAGCTTCTGCTTTACAAATCAAATCAAATGATTTACAAAATCTTATAACTCAATTTAGACAATATTATACCCAAAAATCTCAAGAACAATCTATGAATCTACAAAAAGCTTATGAAATTTTAGGTGTTGATTCAACAGCTTCTGAAGCCCAAATTAAAAAAGCTTATAGAACTCTTGTAAAACAATATCACCCAGATGTAGTTACAGGAAAAGGGGCAAGTGAATCAATCATAGAAGAAGCAACTAAAAAGCTTCAAGAGATAAATGAAGCTTATGAGTTAATTAAAAAACATAAAAAATAAATCATAAGATATATATTTAATCCTATAAACCATTTTTTTGAAAAAACAGCTAAAAAACTTACTAATAAATAACTATAAAAAATATACCAAGATGTATTAAAAATATATATTGTAAGATGTTGATTAAAAAGTTTTATTAAAATCGTATCTAATAAATTTCCATAATTAATAATATGTAAAAATAACTCCATAGGATAAAATATAGTAAAACTAATTGTAAAAGGAACACTAAAAATTTGATAATATGATGCTATTGGAAAATAATAATGCACAATAGGATTGATTGCTAAAAAAATCCAAAAATTAAAAAAGAAAAATTGAATAATTTTATTTAATTTACTAAAATATTTTATAAATAAAAATATATAAAAAACACCAGCAACACTAAACCATAATGATAATGAAAATATCAAAGATGGAAAAAATGCAATGATTATAGATACAATTATAAGAAGTGTTGAAAATGAAATTAATTTTATATTATTTCTTAAAAGATATATTCCAAATATAAACATAATATATGCTCTTAAAAGTGATGGAATCAAATCTAAAAATATTAGATATCCAAGTAAAATTATAGATATAATAATTAAAATATCATACTTTTTATTTCTATATGGAAAATATTTTTTTTGTAAAGGTGTATAAAAAATATATAATATCCAATATAATATAAAAGATAAAACACCTATATGAAATCCACTTATTGCTAATAAATGAGATATACCATAAGAGGATGCAATTTGTTGAAGATGTTTATTAATAGGAATTGCTAAAAATAAAGCATTAAACAACGAAGAAATATTTATATCACTGTGTTGCTTTTGTATATACCACATTAGATTTTGTTTTGTTGTTGGTTTTGTATTTATTGTATGGATATTAAAAGTTGGAGCATAAAAATTTTTAATATATTGCAAAAAAGTTATTTTTGTTGTTACAATAGTAACTTGAATTGTATCTAATTTATTTAACATTGTATTATTACTATATGATGTAAAAAAAATAAAATTATGAGTTTTTAGTTTTAAAATTTTATATTTTTGTTTATTATAAATATTGATAACTGTAGCTTTTGTAGTATAAATCTCTTCAGATTTAAAATCCTTATAGGAATAATACTGAAAAAATATATTAATAGAAAAAATACTTAATAAAATTAATCCAAATAAGATCACCTCTTTTTTATTTTTAAAAAAAGGCAATCTATTTAACATTGTAAATTACTCTTGAATACTCCAAGATAATGTTTGTCCAAAATACATTGGAACAACTTCTTCTGTTTCACTTGTATATGATAATGGAACAATAAAATCTTTTTTGATTAATGTTATTTTTTTAGATGTTTGTTGCATATTATAAATTTTACAAGCATTTAATGAAACAAATTTTTCAAGATTTTCAAGTTTATTATGTGCTTCAAATAGTTGTGTTAAAGCTTGTAAAGCTATAGGTGCTGTAAATACACCAGCGGCACAACCACAAGCCTCTTTTGCACTTTTAGGATGTGGAGCAGAATCACTACCAAACATTATTTTTTCATTGCCACTTAAAGCTATTTGAACTAATGCTTCTTTATCTTCTGGTCGTTTTGCTATTGGTTTACAAAATAAATGTGGTGCCAAAAGTCCACCTGCTACATCATCAAGTGTAATTAAAAGATGTTGTAAAGTAATAGTTGCATATAGATTATCATACTTTTGTACAAGTTCAACAGAATCTTTCGTTGTAATATGCTCCATAATAATTTTTAATTTTGGGAAGGCAATAGCAAGTTCTTCATAAACACTTATAAACTCTTTTTCTCTATCCATAACAAATCCATTTGTTTCACCATGAATACATAAAGGTATATTAAGTTCACTCATTGCATTTAATGTAGGTGCTAAAGCTTTAGTATCAATTGTTTCAACTCCACCTTCACTATTTGTAGTAATACCTGCTGGATATAATTTAATAGCACTGATTTCATCTTTGATATCTTCTAAAAATTCTTTTGAATATGGTTTAAAAAACAAAGTCATAAAAGGTGTAAAATCATAATCTTTAGTTGCTTCTAATACTCTTTTTTTATATGCCAAAACAGCTTCTTTTGTATCTACAGGTGGAACAAGATTTGGCATAATAATTGCTCCACTAAAAGTTTTTGCACTCAATGGTGCTACAAGTTTTAACATATCATTATCTCTAAGATGTAAATGCATATCAAACGGACTATTGATTGTCATTGTTTTCATTATATTCCTTATTTTTCTACTATTCTTCTTTTAGTAATTAAAATTTCTGCTTCTAATTGCTGTTTTTGTTCCATTAAAAAAAATAAATTTTGTTTTAAAGTTTCTCTATCTTTATAAGATTCTATTATAAATTCATATAATTTTGGTCTATTCTTCTTCCAGTTATGCAGTGTTGTTTTATTAACTTCCAAATCACTTTCTAATTTTCTTAAACTAGGTTTTAACATCGTCATTTAACTTTCCTTAAAATAAATATGAATCGTATTGTATCAAATATAAGAACAAAAGTCAAGAAAAATAACCTATTTTGTTCCAATATTTGGAACAAAACAGATTAAAAGTATATATTTTGTACAATTTCACTATGACTTTACAACAAAAAAATAATATTCTTAAAAATTTATATTTATTAAAACAAACAGGATATAAATATATAAAACCTTTAGAAACAAATTTATATACTACAATACAAACACAACAAAATTTAGAACAAATAGAAAATGAAATTCAAAATTGTCATTTATGCAATTTAGCAAAACTAAATAATAAAACAAACAATAAAATTAAAAATAATGAAAAAATTTTATTTATAGATACTTATAAAATAGATAATTTAGAACAATCAAATATCTTTAATGAATTTAAAAATATTTTAAATCTACAAACTATTAATATCTTGCCAATCCTAAAATGTTATACAAGTAACAATAATGAAATACAATCATATATAAATAGTTGTAAATCATATATATTAAAACAACTTAAAATACTTCAACCACAAATAATAATCACTCTTGGAGATAGCTATAATTATTTAACAAAAGATAATAGTGATTTAACAAATCTTATAGGTGAAAATATAACTTTTCAAAACTATAAAATAATACCTTTTTATCACCCTAGATATTTACAAAGAAATCCATCTTTTTATAATAAAGCAATATTAATAATCCAAAAAATCAAACAACTTATGGAGAAAAAATGAAATATAAATATTTGTTACTTTTAACAATCATAATATTTACAAGTTGTACAAATAATAGACAAGTTGTAACATACAAAAGAGATATCAAACAACCAAAAATAATACTAAATCATAAAAATATAAAAAAAATATCAATAAAACAAATCAATCTTGAAAATAATAATACCATAATCAAGAAAATAAATAAAAAAATAGTTATTAAACAAAATAGTACAATTGCTATAATATATTCATCTCATAATATTGGAAAATATGCTATTGAAGCAGTAAATACTGCTATAGGGTATGCATTATATACAAAAGAAAAAACCAATTTAAAAGTTTTTGATATAAAAGATGAATCAAGCTCTTCTATTCAAAATATTTTAAATAATTTATATGATAATAATATATCAAAAGTTATATGTTTTATCACTCCAAAAAATATACAAAATCTATATAAATACGACAAATTAGATAACTTTAATATTTTTTTACCATTAAATAATATAACTCAAGTAACTAAAACATCATTAACTCATAAAAATATTATTTTTGGTGCAATTAGTTATACAAATCAATTTAAAGTTTTATTGCAATATAGCAATAGTCATATTGTAGAAATTTATGATAATTCCTCTTTGGGTCAAATCTTACATAACACACTTATATCATTAGACAATAATATAACATCTATCCGATTAAATAATAAAAATCCTAATTACTATAGACTATTTAAAGATAATAAAACAATAAAAAATTCATCTCTAATCTTAAACACTTCTATTGTAAAAAGTTCTATTTTATTATCTCAATTAAATGTGCATAATATACATACAAAACAAATTTTATCTACATCTGTTAATTTCTTGCCATTATTATTTGTATTAACCCAAACAGATGATAGAAAAAATCTAATTATTGCAAATTCTCTAAAACCATTATCTACTAAATTAGAAGAAATTAGCTTATTATTAGATAATGATATTGCATATAATTGGGTTAATTTTGCAACTATTATAGCAATAGATTATTTACAATATAACAATAATAGACTATTTAAAGATGTAAAAATAAAAAACAATCAAGTACAATATAATATTAAACTCTATAAAGCAGATCGTTATAAATTTAATAGTATAATGCCATAAATTTTTTAGGGAAATATTCAATGCAACAAAATATACAATATCAAGAAGATGAAATAGATTTAAAAGAATTATTAAAAACTATACTAAAATATAAAAAATTCATTATAATATTTACATTTATTATTACTACTTTATCAATTATATTTGTTTTATTAAAAACTCCAATTTATCAAGTTAAATCAAATATTCAAATAGGTTATATCAATGGAAAACTAATTGATGATCCTACTACAATAGTAAAAGTTGCAAGGTTAGTATTTCATGTTGATGATCCAATTAACACACAAGAACAATTTATATCAGATGTAAGTGATATATCTTTAAATAAAAAAATTAAAAATTTTATTACAATTAAAACAGATGCAATTTCCAATCAAGAAGCATTAAAAAAGAATAAAGAAGTAGTAACTTTTATCCAAAATAAATATAAAAATAAAATCAATGAATATATTAGACAAAACAATAACAAAATCAATAATATTAAATTAAAAATTTATAATTTAGAGCATAAATCAATAGTCGATACAAAAAGAGAAATTAAAAAATTAAAAGATCAAA
>Ga0256828_1001058_pt1 | contig 17633 bp, 17 predicted proteins | sample CV88metaG_FD_185993 | JGI IMG/M metagenome (GOLD analysis project Ga0256828, IMG submission 185993) | Hydrothermal vent microbial communities from East Pacific Rise, Pacific Ocean - CV88 | ecosystem: Environmental > Aquatic > Marine > Hydrothermal vents | place: Pacific Ocean: East Pacific Rise...
CAATTGCTTTATCACTAGATAATCCCTCTTCATACATAATTCTATCAATTGCAGACATTGGACGTTCTTGTTCATAATATGATTGTCCTTTTTTTCTTCCTTCTACAATTCTTCCCTTCTTTGTCTTTTTAAGGTTTGCTCCTTTACTGTTATACCATTCTATAACTCTATCTGTCATAGACTCTCTTACAGTTGGATTTGTGAAGTCATCTGCATATTCATTTTTAACTTCTTCTATCAATTGTCTCTGATTTCTTTTTCTTGGAATATTTGAAATGAATTCTTCTTCAGCTATTAATGGTTCTTGATTCTTGTTTGGTTTTTTGATTGTCTGTTCTCTTTTAGATGAAACTCCTGTAACTTCATACATTACTTCGTTTGCTTTTCCAAGAGCAATACGATTAGCTTCATCTACAGACAGCTTTCCTCCAAGATCATCATAGTATGCATCCCTGATTATATTTGCAGTATTGAGTGCTTCACCTTTGCCGTTAAGATATATAACGTCACCAGCAGCATATCTTCCTTGCTTGTTGTTTGTTGCATATTCAAAACCTTGGAATACTCCATCTTCAGTTACAAATCCTTCTTTCTTCATATGCTCAAGGACTTTGCTATCAGCAGTTAGAACTGCATAAGACATATCAGGTGATCTATTTATTCCGGTTGATATTTGAGATGACTGCAAGTCTGATATAGCTTTACCGTTCAAATCTATCTTTTGATTAAGGTATCTATCTACATAATATTCACCTGTTTTCTTATCTCTCTTTATTTTTAGTAGTGAGTTTGCTTCTCCAATATAAACATCTCTACCTGTCTTTGGATTCTTTAGCCCATCAACCTTTCTTGTGTTTGATTTTTCAGTCCTTATAAATACTGCATCAATAATTGCTTGAGCAGCATTCTTGTCCTTAATTCTATTACCTTCAGAGTCCACAAGATGTACTCTAGTTCCTGCTTCATCAAGCTCAAGGAACGGATGTTCATCATACCATTTAGACTCTGCTTTTGAGAAATCATCAATGACAGTTGTAACTATCTCTCTGAACTTGTTGACTATCTTCTCTTTATATGTATCTTCTTTTAGCTTGATTGATATTGTAGGCTTTGCCTTATCTGAACCTATATCTGAAAAGGAATCTTCAATCTCTCTGACTACATCTTCCTCTGATTTGTTTCTGCCTGCTACCTTGGATTTTGCTATCTTTTCATCTATTGCATCAAGTTCATCTTTTACCAAAGGATCATCATTTATGGGTGTATCTTTTACAGTTGGTTCTTCTACTTCTGCTTCAGGTTTTTTAACTATTGGTTTTGGATTATCAAGATCAATTGGGACTCCCCAATCCTCACCATATTTCAATTCGTATGCTCTCTTTTTTTCCTCAAATGCCTTAAAGATCATTGCATAACCTTTTGCATCTTCTTTTGACATGCTTGGATTACCTTTGCTGTCTGTACCGAATTTTCCTTCTTCAAATGCTTCTGTCATAGATTCTATCAATGAATGCATCTGGATAAGCTCTATCTTTTCATCGGGTGTTTGTTGAACATATTTGTCAACTAGTCCTTTTGTTTTAACAAGTTCTCTAGTCAGTTTGGAATCTATATTTAAGTCTTTAGCAGTTTCAAATATTTTCTGTCCAAACTTTAGGTTAAATCCTTCTATAGACTGAACTCTTGTAGCAAAATCATCTCCAAGTAAAACTTGAGCATCTTTAGCTTTTTTAGTTCCTTTACCGAATACTTTAGATATTCCGTATTCTATAGCTGAGCCCATTGTTGCACCTGCAAGTTCACCAATAAGTACTGCTCCTTTATCTGCTTTTTCTGCTCTTGCAAACGGTTGAAATACATCTTTTCTATCTATATCGAATAGTGGAACAGTTTTGTCTTTTGAGTCAGGTGTATAAGTACCGTCTATCAATGATGATGTAGTGTCAAGCACCGATGCAAAGAATACACTTGTAGCTGCCGGAAGAACTTTTCTTCCTACTTTATGTACTATCTTATCTACAACATATTTGGCTGTTCCGTATTTTCCTACTCCTGAAATAATATCACCTGCAAATGAAGCTAATCCATCAGACTGAAGAGATGCTTTCTCATCTAATTCCTGAACATACTTTTGAAAATCATCATCCCAAGCAACAACAGATGCAAGTAACATTGAATTCTTGTATATCGTATCAAGGAATCCATTATCACCTATTACCGCTTCTCCTCTTTTGTTGTACTTATTTATAAGTTCAATATTTGCTTGTCCTTCTTCCTTGTATGAATTATCTTGGAATTTCTTTGTAGCTTCATCCATAAGCTTTCTCTGTTCTGTTGCACTTTTAGTAAAGAAGAGAGCTTCTGCACTCTCAATTGCGTATGTAGCAACTTTCATTCCATTCTCGAGAGTTCTACCTGCTGTCTTCTGTAAAACAGATGCAGAATCTTTCCACTTATCTGTTTGATATTGTTTTGCATAGTTTAGTGTGCTTACGATCTTCTTCAGGTCTGCAATATCCTTTCTTCCTTTATCTGTCTGTGGAATATTGTCTATTGCGAATTTTAACTGCTCTGATAAATCATCAAGATCATCTCCATCAAACTTCTTCAGCCCTGCTTTTCTCATCTTTGAGTTTACACTCTTGATTACTTTATCAGGATGTTCAAGCATATCCAATCCTGCAACAACGTCATTAGGGTTTAATTTATTCTTGAATGAGAACTTTTCAATATCTGCATACACTTCTTTTATGTCTGCATTCTTATCCCATTGATTAGTTCCAAGAGTATCATCAAGTCCAATGAAGTCTGCAACATTATCTACTATTTTCTTTGCTCCATCAACAAAGCCAAATAACTCTCTACTGTCATTTAATGTTTCTATCATTGATGGAGTTAATTCATTTTCATTTATTGCAGCAGCACTTCTTACAGATAGATCGTTAAGCTTTCTTTTTCCTGAACCGAAATAATCAAGAAATGCATTTATTCTTGCAAGTCTAGCTTGATCTTTCTTGTTTCCATTTCTACCACCCTTTAACGAGCCGTATTTGTCCATATTTGCTTGTAACAACTGTTGTTCTTGTTCTTGGGTTAGTTTTATCTTCAGACCGTTACGATTGGCTTCTTCGAGGTCTATCATAAGCTTATCTGTATCCCAATTTCCATTCTTGTCTCTGAGTGTACTTATTCTACTCTCTGCTTCAAGCTTTATTGCTTTTCTGTCTGAATCATTTCCATACTTGTTTCTATGAGCCTTCTTAAACTGTGTGAACAGTATTGTAGCTTCGTCTTGAGTTAATTCACCAGCAGTTATATCTCTTGATAATGCAACTTTGACTACATTTGGAGCTTCAATAACTCTTTTGTATTCTTCATCGTAATTCTTAACTGCTGTCTCTTCTATTCGTTTTATCCCGAAGTATTCCTGTTGGCTTACATTTCTATTCTTCTCTGTTTCATCTAAAAGTTTTCCAGACTCTTCAACATTGTCAGAATTAACTGCGAAACCAGACATGTCTGCAAGTTCACTCATAGATATAATTCTTCCGGTTACTTTATTTTTTAGCTTAACATCTTGTGCAAGTGTTCTATCGTATGAATCTCTTTCAACTACTCCATTTTCACCTGCTCTTGGAACTACACCGACAACATCATAGTTAGCTCTAACTTCACCTATGAATGTAGATACATCCGCTGTTACTTCTTTCTTCTCATTTCCAAGTTCATCAAGTTTCTTTTTTGCTTCAAGTCTTTGCTCCATCGGAAGCTCTTTATTGTTGAATATTGCAAAGTACTCATTTTCTTTATCAACAGTTTCAACAGCAGATATATTTGCAAGTCTTACACTTTGTGTTTGACCTGTTTCATCTATATATTGAACTGTATCTAAGTCTGTAATATGTGCCTTAAGAGGATCAACATTAAGTATTTCAGGAGTGTCTTGTTTTGGCTTAACAATGCTCTCTGCTTTGTTTAATACATCGTTGAATGTTTCATCATCTAGTGCATCAATATACTTTGATCTTGATGTCTTTGGTAGTGCTGATATTGTAGGTTGAATTTCTTGTTCTTGAGGTTGATTGTTTTCTGCATATAGATAAGATATGTCAGCTATTCCTGACTGAAGATTGTTATCCATTGGTACTAGCCTTATTTTTGATTTTAAGGCTATTATACCAGATGGTTATATTTTGAATGAAGTTCCGTATGTTTTACTGAAATCTGCTACAGGAGTTGTTTTACCAAGCTTTCCTGTCCACTTAGCAGCAATAGCAGTTGTATTGACACCAGAACCACTTGTTCCTTTTAGTCTTGATTTTGTAACTCTTGACTTTGCATTTATCTTTGCAATTTCCAACCTTGTTGCATTGTTGGCAGCATTTCTAGCACTACTAGCAGCTATTCCTGCATAAGCTCTTCCATTAGCAGCAGCTATTTGTGAATACTGTAATGCTTTGTTCTGTTGGAATTGATCCTGTTGAATTACCATTTTTTCTTTTGCAAGTTCAAGATTGTCAATATGTGTCATAAGTTGAAGTTGTCTGTTTGCTTCTTGATTCAGTTTTCTATCAAGAGCATCACTTACTTTCTGTGCAATATTTGCACTTGCTGTAAAAGCTTGAGAAGCATTTGCTAGAGCACCTTGAGGGTTTGTTCTGATTGATAGAACTGACTGTAGAGCTGAATTTACTATAGACATAATCTACTCCTATCCAAATCTAAGATTGATTTGAGACTTCACTCTTTGTACTCTTGCAAACTCTTCTTTTGCTGTTTTGTATTGATCCTTCTTTAGTGCAAGTTCTTCCTCTGCAAGATCAATGTTCTTAAATCCAAGATAGATATTTGCAAGAGATGATACAGCACCAACACCAGCAGAAATTGTATTAACTGTCTGTGTTGCATTGTCAAATCCATATCTACTTTGAGTTTGAAGAGCAGAAGTTATTTGTTCTGTAGTTGCTTCTCCGTATCCCGGAATTTCTACAACATTTGAATTTGGTCTTACACCTATATTTCCACCCATAATGTTTCCTTTATACTACTTCAACAGCATACTCTGGAATCCACTGTAACGGAGTAAGTCTCACATCAACATCTCCTCTTTGAGCATTCATCTTGATCTGCATTGCTTCCTCAAGCGTATAACGTCTTGTAGGATCATTCTGTTCAAGCATTTCTAAAACCTGATACTCATTGAGTGTATCAATATTAAGTCTCTTGTAGTTAGATAACTGTCTGATGTGCTCGATTGCCATATCGTCAAGCTCTACTGGTGCTCCAAGTGGTATAGAGTGTCCATTATAGAATACTGCTCCTGCTGCTCTTGCTTCATCTGATTTTCCTGTTATTCTTACTATTTTTCCCATTATAATTATTTCCTTTTGTATGTATTGATTGTTTTATGGACAACTGATGGTAATTACACCACCAGTTGAAAGTGAGTCACTATTCGCAAGGATTAGGTTCACAGGTATTACAAGTTGCTTTACAGATTGTTCCATTGTCACAAGTCTCTTCACAACACTCAGGCTCTTCTTCGACACAGCATACTGCTTCACAGTATCCATACTTTTCGAATGTGTACTGTAGAGGAGTTGAATCAATGTCGTTTCTTACGATAACGATTTCTCTTCCTTCTGAACCGTCACACTTAACATTATCTACTCCACAGCCTTCTGCTGTAACCCAAATTGTTTTCTTTTCATTTGGTCTGAACATAACTACAGTTTCAGGATCATAGACACCTGAACCGTAAGAGTATGATGTTAACTCATCAGGAAATCCAAACTTATTAAGCTGGATTTCTTTATTGGACTCAAGAGCCAACCAAATGGTTGATCCTGTTCCATTGCTGAATTCAAATGATACACCATCATAAAAAGTTGGTTCATCATCACTTAGTGGTTTACAGTTGTGGTATTGCTTTAATACTGCCATTGTTAATTCCTTTCAATTACTCTGTTTTTTCGTAATCTGCGATTACTGCATCTGGGTATAGCTCAATGAATTTCTTACGAGTGATGATCTGATCACCATAAGTATCTTGTAGCAACTTGATTTGGTCTAAGTTTTCTTTCTTAGTGCTCAATTCACCTGTTGGTGTAGATAGAGACTCTGGATAAGTAAAGAATTCAACTGTAGCCGGATCACCATCTGGATCAACTGCATCCTCATCAGCTTCTTTAGCTTTATACTCTGCAAGTTCAGCTTTAAGTGCTTCAAGTTCCGCTTCTGTCAATGGTAATGCTTTTTCACAAGCCATTGGAGCTGCTGGTTTATCTTCAGGTACATATAAATCTTGTTTACAATCTGGTAGACAAGGCTCATTACATTTTTCATACAAGTCAACAATATCCTCTACATCTAGGTTGTTTAGGTAAAGTGAAATAACTGCTGTTCTCTCTGGATTCACATTGATTGCTCCAACCCAAGATTTAGCACCGATAACACCAACTCTGTTAAGAATGTCATTCTTGTCATCTTTGTTTGGTCTGATGTGTTTAAGTTCAACACCTGAATGTCCATCAAGTCTTAATCCAACAAGAGGATCATTTGCAACGATATAACAATCAGCAATCAGTCTTCCATCTCCACACTCTCTTAGAGGCATACCTTCTTTTTTAAGTACTCTTACAGAACCGATAATACCAATCTCATCTGGTGAAATTGTTTTATTGTCGTACATTTCTGTACCTTTGAATTCAGGGTTCTCTCTGATCATAAATTCAGCTTCAGGTGGAATGTTAAGGATCATTTCTGCATTTACAGGAATTGTTCCGTAACCAAGAGATGCAGAAGTAATTGCTCTCATATTCTTAGCACCATAAGCTTTCATGTCACTTGTCACTTTTCTCAATAGCTTATCAAGAACCGGAGACATCAATGTATTGTAACCTTTCTTTAGCTTTGTAAAGTCATATCTGAATCCTGCTGTATAGTACAACATATCTCTATAATGAGAATCAATAAACATACCAAGCATTTCACCGAACATCATTTGCTGTTCTTCAATATCAGTAAATGATTGAAACAACTGCTCTTCTTCTGTGTATTTATCCCAGATACCAACAGGGACAACACCATTTTGCTTCCATACTTTACCTCTGTTGCTCATTGGCATTCTATTACCAGATGAACCTTCAGGAAGGACTACGTTAGAAAGCATATTTCTTGGCATTGTTAACGCTCTTTGCTTACCAAATGAAGCAAGATCATCTGCTGCTGAAATTTTGATTGTTGGAGTACCTTCTTCTCCAAAATGACTAAGGATTTTAATCAGTGGATTTTCCTTTTGTCTTACTCTGATCATATTCATTGAACCTCTGGTAATTGATTTCCAGTTGGTAATGAATTGCCCCCAGTTACGAGTCGAAGCTTGTGCTTCTAAAAAAATCTCTGTATAGATCGGATTGTTGATGTCTAATTCTTCGTCATAGTGTGCTCCACTATCAAACCCCGGATGACCATTCTTGTCACCGTATGTACTTCTTCCATGGATTGCCATAATTTAGTTTCCTTTTACTTTTTTATATTTATCCGAACTTTCTTCTAAGTTCTTCTTTTGCTCTAGCAACTTCTTTAACTCTCTCTTCAGGGGATAGTTTTGAATAGTCTTTTTGATTATTCGTTTGTCTTCCTCTTGGAGTAGTTGTGTTTGGTTGCATACCACTATCCTGATTCTGTTGACCTGTTGGTGCAGAATTTATCTTTTCAACTGCTGATACATAAGCTTCATAGAAAGACTGTGCTTTCCCTGTTCCATACAACACCATTGCTACAGGCATAACTTTATCGTAAGTACCACTTGCAATGTCAGCATATAGTCCAGACAAATTGTCCTCTAAGAGATGATCAGGAGAACCAGATACGATCTCATCATACAGAATCTTTCCATCGCTGTTAATTTCCTGCATATACTTCGTATATCCTACAGGGTTAACTGCTTTTGCTTCTTGTAGAAAGTAAGGTTCAGTCGGTTTGTTCTCTACTCTTGGCTGATAGTCACCATCTTCCACACTTGGGGATAAGTGTTTCTGTAAATATTCAAATGCCGATGCATTACCCTCTTTAGCATCCTTAAGTGCCTGAATAAGATTATCATCTAATCCTAAGCTCTCATATTTAGCTAATTCATTTTTGAGTGACATTACCTCTTTTTTATTGTGCTGTGCAAAGAATCTTTTACCAAGATTTGCTTTCACTTGCTCTTCAGTATAAGGCACATCTACTCCATTGACATTTACAACCACAAAAGGCTCTGCTTGATTACCTTGTTCTTGCTGTGAATTATCAACGCTATCATTTGTTCGCCCACCATTGCTTTCGATCTCTTCCTCATTTCCAGCAGGGGTTACGATTGTATTGTTTTCCATTATTGGTCTTCTCCATATTTTGAAATTAATTCATCTACTCTTGAGATGATATGTTTTTTAGCAATAAGCAACTCTTGTCCGTTATCACCAAAGATCACCTCTTCGGTATCACCGTATATTAACATAAAAAGAAATATTTCGAAATTCTTTGACTCCTTTAGATTTGATATTGCAGAAGCAATTTCCTCTTCACTATATTTCGTCATATAAGTCAAATCCATTTGCTTCTCCTTCTATTTGTTTGTTTGCAGACAGCTCTTGATCTTTCTGAGCTATCTCTAATTCTTTCTGCTGATTATCAAGCACTCCACTGTCAATATTAACACCGGTTCTTGCTGTTTGTTCTGTAGCTTTTGCATCAACAGCAGCACTTCTACTTACTGCATTTTTAGCAAGTGCTTTATTTTTTTCTGTCTCTGCTTTAACATTGTCAACATTTGCTGCTTTCTCTGCAACTTCAAGTTCTGCCAACTGTTGAGCTATTGGATCAGGCTGCTGTTTGTAATTTCTTATCTTATTAACAATATGTCCAAATCCTTGAGCATCTGCCAACTCTGCAACAAAGTCATTAATTGTATCAGCAGGTAATGTTTTGCCTAATTCTCTTGCTTGTTGTATAAGAGTAATTATCTTAGCCGATTTTATCTCCTGAGAGGCTTCTGAAGCTATTTTAATGTTAATGTCGAACTTTGAGCTTATATCTCTGTAATCAGCCCATTCTTCCTTGATTATGGCTTTTACAAGCTCTTCTGTATCTTTTGCATCAATCTCTATTCCTCCAAGAAGAATATCCAGTTTCTCTTTTGCAAACTTGACCATTTCAGCCTGAACATCTATCCCTGTTATCTTCTTGATTTCATCTTCTTCAAACAATATTACAGATATGTCTGTCCACATCTTATTACTATCTATCAATGCATCTTTAATGTTTGATATAACCATAGCAACTCTTGTTTGTGCAAGAGACAACCCAGCAGAAAAGTTTGATGATGATGAGTTTAGATTTGCACCCATTGTACCTGTCATAGTTTTGTTTACACCTGTTAGCTCTTCTGACTGCTGTGAGAACACTTCAAATAGACTATAAACTGATGATGGTATAGAATTAAATGAAGCTTGATACATCTTGTCTTTAATGTTTCCACTTCTTCTATTGAACTCTATAACAGGTTTATTTGCTTCGAGGTTGTCTTTATTTGTAGGATCAAGCAATCCTTTCTCAATGAACCATTTGTTCAAGATTCCGTTACTTACATTGTCAAGAATACCGTTGATAAGCTTCTTCTGAACTGATTGTAGGTCTTTTGTAAATTCTGCAACTCCATCACCCCAATCCTCATTTGAACCATCAAAGCCAAATGCCCTGAAGAATGGAATACGATTAAATACATATGGACTTTCCCTAATGTCTATGATCTGTGTTTTATCTATCTCACACTCAAACGCATTATCCTTATAGTATGGTGTAGCAAGTATAACTCTACTCATTCTGTTTTTAATAGGATTGACTTCATCAGATAAATCCAGTTTAGTCCAATACTCATAGAGTGTAACCATCTTTCTGTTTATGTCTTTTTCCTGCTCATATCCAAAGCTGTCCTTAGCTATTTTGACAAGATCATTTTTAACATCTTCACCATACCTAGAGATACAATCAGCAACAGTTACGTTTTCCATAACTACAAAGAATCTCTTTTTCTCCATAGCAGGATTAAGTGGATCAAACTGAACACAGATAGGATCAATTGCATCCCTTGTAAGTTCATTCTCAACATTTGTATCATCAATAAAGAAATACTTTTTCCCTATCTTCTTTACATTTACTCTATCACTGTTTTTTTCATACTTCTTTTTGAGTTTGTCATACAATGATTTTTCAATTTCTATCTTGTATTCATTGTTGTTCATCTCATATCCGACTCTACCAAATGCTGTACCATCAACAACTGCGTTTCTAGCAAATCTCTTAAAGAATGCATTACGGTTTGCTCCTGAATCATTGAAGTGATTAAGAATCTTTTCTGTAACTCTTGTTCTGATTTGGTTTCTTGAACCTTTAGATTCTATAGCAATATTGTCTGTTGCTTCAATCAATGGTTTTGCAACATTGGCAATCAATGGTTCTCCCAGTTTTCTTGTGAGTTTCCACTCAACATTCGAATAGTTCCCAAATGGTGATTTTTTTTCTTTTGTTGGAATCTTTTCAGGAGACATTGAATCTCTCATTGATTCAGTACTCATGTCCAACTGTGAGAAGAGATTGAATGAGAACCAGCTTCCTTTGTCAATTCTGACAGGTTGTTTGTTATCTGCATAGAATTGTTGTCTATATCCAAGTATTCTGTTCTTTGGCTCATCATTGTATTCAATAGACAATTCCATATCTCTCCTGAACATATCAACGATCATATCTTTGGGTATCTTTCTAATATCCATATCTATTACCTTTCCTGTGTATTGTATTTAGCATATCATACGAGTTGTATATCGCATTATACGGTATTTCTCTTATTCTGCTATATTCTCCCAATGGAGAGTATAGGTATTGCTTCTTGTATTCGTTAAGTTGATCCCTCAATTCCTTCTCTTCATCAGATATTTCTGATGCTTCATCCCTAAGATTACCAACAGTATATTGAGAATATGTTGATACTATTTTTGTTGCAATATTAAGTATTGCCAACATACTTGATGCAGACGTAATATTTGAAAAATCAAGATTATATATTGAATATAATACAGAGAGTATATTCACAAAAATACTTCCCTTGAATATTGACATCAATACAGCTGAAACTGCTTGTGATACAAGCATATTAACGAACCATTCAAAGTCTCCTGTGAATGCTCCCCAAACAAAGGCAACTATTACAATTATGAATTTGAACAGTCCTGTTTGATACCACTTAAGCTTTACTTCTTTTTGGCTAAGAGAAAGCATTCCCATATATTTTTTAACAGCAATATACTTATCTACCATTTTCTTTCTTCTGAAGAATTCTATTGGTAGTGCAACAATATTATTTCCGTCTTCATCTTTAACTATTTGTCCGTTGTATCTCATCTCCCATACACCATTGGATATTTTGTATATCTCAACGAGATCACCAAAACCAAGATCAAGAGAAAAAGTTGGAGAAAGTTCTTCTCCGCCATATGCAGGATCAACTCCAACCTCAGCCTCAATACCTAGAGACTCATAAAATGATATTACCTCATCATCATCTGCTCTTCCACAGAACGTATAGAACAAGTCTTTTAGCTCGTCATTTTCATATGCATCAGAGAATGATCTTTGGTTTGTTCCATATTTATACATATGGTGCTTTGCTTCTCTATCAGGCTTAGTTTGTCCATCATTCTTCATTCTGTCAAATATAAATCCATATTTGTCTATAGTATCGACTTTATAGTCTTCAGTGAACACATATCTATAGTATGTTGTTCCACCGTTGTCATATTCAATTACTGTTACTTGTGCATCAGTCCTCATAATTGATCCTGTTGCACCATTGCTTAGTGTATAATCAAGCGTATTTGGAATCGTTGTTGCATCTACGACTATATTGTCAATCGTCACAGATGAATCATATGTGTTGCTATAATCAGCCATAACTATATCATTGTCTCCAGGAGGAGAGATATTTGTAATAGACAGTATTGTATATGCTCCAGAGTGTGTTGGGCTGTCTGCCATACATAAGTCAGGATCAAATATTCTTATCTTAGAGTCCTGACTTCTGATTATCTTGTTTCTGCCATTAAAATAGACATTGATCTTCAATAATTCTTCATCAAGTCTATCATCCCCAATGTCTAAACCACCAGTTTCAGCGTTTACAAGTCTATTGATATAGAGTTCTTTTGGATTTCCTCTTTGGTGATATGAGTTATTAAATAACGCACCTTTAACTATCTTTTTTCGAGAACCCATCTAATAATTCTCCCATACATAGCAGCTCTTATGAACCCGAGGTGTTTAAGTAGTTTTGTTGTCTCCCTATACCAAGCGGATGAGTTAACAATAATGAAGTCTCTTTCTGTAGAAAACTTATGACATAGCCTGATTATTTCTCTACCATATGCAGTACCTCTTCCCTTGTCTGTTGTAAACAATGTAAGTATTCCATCGTCAGATAATGTTGCACAAGCAGCAACTTCACTATTAACTACAATAATCGCATTGTCAGTACCAACACCGCAGTTATCAATCAGTGCTTTAGAGCAATGTTTACCGGAGATTTCTATGCTCTCTCTCTCATCCCTATCTTGGAATTTTACATATCTGATCTCCCTTGAGAAATCAGATTTTGTATAGTAGCTTGTTTTAACCATTGTCAGGTTTTCCAAGTGGTGCAATCTCACCTGTGTCATCATTTACACATCTTCCAATATCTTCATCATATGTCCATCCTTCGGAACACTCAACATGTTTTGGTTTAACAGAATATGTAAGCTCTGAACTCTTTATTTTTTCAACAGGACAACTCAATTCACAACAAACAGTTCCATCTTCATTTTTTGGTTCTTCTTTAAATGTTGTCTTGATATTCATAGTGATTAGTCCACCCGTATTGTCTGATGGTTTTCTGATCGTAAATGTTTCTGTTCCATGTGGTAGTACTGATTTGGGATAATCAACAACAGAATCATAGTTTGCAGAAACATCAAGAATAGTCTTAATGCTCGGAGCTTCAGGCAATCCACTATTCCAAGCCAATTCAAGAGTAACATCTTCATCAGTCTCAATAATATTTGTGATCCTTAATTCTTCAAAGAATGTACCACCATTGAATGCATCAGATTTGTTTAGTAACTCATGGTATATTTCAGAGATATTGTTCTGTGAAATAATTGCAGGAACTTCTTCTAACCCACCAGATGCAAATGCAGTTTTCCATCCATCCATAATTACGTTAAACATTTTTACTTTCGTATCAAGAGAGAATCCATCTTTCTGTTTAAGTACAAGAAGGATTTGAGATTTTATCTGCTTGATTTTTTCTCCAAGTTCTGTATGTTGTGCCTGAAGTATTGCCTGCTTGAGCGATATTACACCGTCAGATGCTTCAAATTTAGCAAGTCTGTCTTGAGCTTCCTTGGTGGAGAATTCAAGTCCCAACATCTCTTCTGATGCTTGGAATTGTGCAACTTCAGCTCTTGATTTTTCTGCTTCCTTCTGATAGTTGATTGTATTCATCTTGATATTCAATACATCTTCTGACGCTTCATATTCAGCGATAACTGCCTGTGATATTTCAATCATAAGTTTTGCTGTTTCTGCTTTTATCTGAAGCTCAAGCATTTTATCTGATGACTTAAACCTTGCAATCTTTTCGTTTGCCTTGTTTATCAATGCTTCTATTCTTGCTCCTGCAAGTTGAACATTTTTGATCTCTGTATCAAACTTGATCTGTGTTAACCTATCTGATAGAACCTCATTGGATGATTCAAATGTTTTTGTGATCAATTCTTTCTCTGAAATACATCCGTCAACTGAAGCGTTGTTTATTGTAACAGCTTTATACAGCTTATCAAACGCAGTTTCTTTGAACAATGTTGAATCAACAAAAGACTTTGCATTTTGCATAGCAGAAGCGAATATGTTGGATATAGCTTCAGCAGAGTCTTCTCCGGTAATATTTCCATCTACAAAGAATTCACACAATGCATCACTTGATTCTTTCAACAATGCCTTGTATGTCTCTACAAACTCAGTTCTTGCTTTATCAGAATCTTTTCCACCATCAGACAATGCTTTCTTTTTTAAATTCAATATCTCATCATCTGTGAATATTTTGTTGCAAGATGAATCATCTTCGTATTCTACGATCTCTGCATTCTCTATCTCTTCCTTATCAGGAATGTCTCCTACTTCAATATCATCAAGCTCTGATTCAAATGAAACTGTTGGTATTGTTGTTAAATCAAATACAGATGATTGAGGAACGGTTACTTCCTCTATCTCAAGCTTACATATTTTGTCTGCGTTAGTTGCCATTTTTTATAACTCCTGTATAGTTTTGATCTATATTGTCTGTCCAGATAAAATCAGGAACAGATGCTCTTAGATCGTTAATATTGTTGTAGTATGCTCTTTCTGCAAGTTCAAACCTTGATGAACCTTTTGTGCTTGCTGTTGATTCGAATAGCACCATAGCAACATAATCTGTCATTGCTTTTCTAATGTTCATAAGAATATCTAGGTCACAAGCTTCCATAGGTGGAATAGCAACTCTACAAACATAAATGTCAGTACACTCTCTTTCGAACTCAACACAGCAATTATCTCTGTTATATTCCCATCCATCAACCTTGTTTCCACATTCATCAACAACTGCAAGTGTTTTACCTATATGATAGCTGTCAATGTGAACATCTGTTGTTGTTGGAATATATGATGCAGTACCAGACGATGTTCTCTCATCATACCTGAACTTAGACCAAAATATATACATATTACAATCTGTCATAACCTGCTCATAAGCAAGTTTCAACAACTCTTCAATATCTTCTGTAGATACATTTCTTGTCCTTACTTTTGCAAGTATAAATGTACCTTTATACCATTCTTCAAAACTCATATAATTCTCCTATACATATCTTGCTCTGTTTTTCCAACCTCTAAGATAGATTCTCAGTCTCTTAGATGCAAATACGAGGTTTTTGTAGAAGCTTATTTCACACTGATCAAACTTTTTCGAGAACACCTCAGTTTCGTATGGAGTCATAAGGTTTATTCTATATGCTGTCTTTTCTCCGAGTATTCCGTCCGGTGTAGCACCAACCAATTCTTGAACACACTTAACCATATACTTTTGACGATTAATTCCTCTCCAATCAGTACCAAGACCAATATTAACAGCAAATATCATAAGTTCCTTAGCAACTGTTGTATTTCTTACTCTATCAAGTCCAAGTGGTTTCCAGAAATTCTTATAGTAAAAATACAGAACTTCTTGATATAGCTTTTTGTCTTTAGACAGTATTAATGATGCTCTCTTTAGATTACCTCTTGTACGTAGGAATGCTTGTTCAATTTTCCTGTAGCTCTTTAGTTTTGTATGTGGATAAACACCATAAAAAGTAAACTTTCTTTCTGTTGGATTTTTGTGTAGAATCTTCTTTGGATTACTGTTGTGTTCAACTTCCCAAATAGTATTCATAACTTTATTAAAATCTGCCATTATTTAGCCTCTGTAGAATTTTTATAATAATAGTCTTCAACTATTCTAAATCGTTTAATAAGAGTGAATGCTTTGATTCTCTCACCTCTGTCAAGTCCACCTTTATTATTTACCTTGATTGCAACTCTATCGAGTTTACTTATCCTAAATGTTTTTTTGCAATGAGGACAATCAGGCTCTTCATTACAACCATTTAGTGCAATTAGACTCACAATCAAAATCATAAGTAACTTCATTTATTCTGTCCTCTACATTCTTTGCTTCTTCTTTACCGATATTGTTTATTTTATCAGTAATCCTTTTGTCTATCTCTTTCTCTATCTTATTCTTTTCTATGATCGTTGGATTATATACAAAATACTTATATCCAAGAGCAAGAACAATACCTATGATAGCTGCTGTTACAGCTCTCTTTACCATCATTGTCATTAAAAACTGCGGGATCATTTCTATCCTTTATTTCTTATCTACCCATTCATCAACATCATCCACAATATGATGAACTGTTTCATAAATATCCTTTGAGTCTATTCCTTTGAGTTTTTCCCAAGATCGTAAACCAAACACTATTATTAGTGTACTCATTATAGCCATAGTAAGCTCTAGTGACTGCTCAGGTATATCTTTAGCATATCCAAGCGTTATTGCTATAGGTAAGCACACTGTCCAAAACGTAAAAGATAACAGAAGTACTCCAATAAAGAAGTACCTCCATACCTTTATGATTGATATTTTCTTTTTCATATTGAGGTAAGCTTTGTGTAAATAAATGAGAAGATACCTGATGCCATCATCATAAATACCCAAACAAACGCTTTCTCAAGCTTTGTATGCTTCTTTTCAACATCAAGCTTGTTTGCTTTAACTGTTTGAGACAATGCATTTAGTCTCTCCTCGATTATAACCACCTTTGGCATACTGTCAGCTATGATCTTCACATCTTTCGATAGGTTGTTCATATTTGCAGTTGTCGTTGCTTGTGACTCCATTAGCTTTCTCAAGATTGCTCTATCCTCTTGGTTCAATTTATTTTCCTTTCCTTTCTCTATCTATAGTCACAATGCTATCACACATACCACAAAAAAAGCAGTATGTGTTTATAATTACTACGCAATAGTAGTAATCATTGTTGCGCCTCTCCACTCGTCATTCTCGGAGATGTTGAACGTCTTGCTTGATCTTGACTGAAGTTTAACCTCAATGTCTCCATCAACATCAGACAACCAAGCAGTTAGTGAATTTAGAGAAGCATGAGCAGCATCTGTATTTTTCCCGCCAAACTCTTGAACTGCACCAGATGACCACATTCCAGTACCATTCACAACTATTCTAGTTAGAATTCTACCTGCACCTGTATCTGCATTTTTACCTGACAGGAGAGTGCTAACACTAACCATCTCACCGCTTCTAACTGTTATTGTTTCAGTTAGGATGTCTTCCCACTGGTTTGAGCTAGATACACTCTTGTTCCCACCACCAAGTATTGTTTTTACTATTTTAGGACGACTTCTCCACTCTACACCATCAGCAGTTGAAACGAGAGTTTGACCTTCAGTTCCTTCAGTACCATTCTTATCTCTAAGTGTACCTCTTACAAATAGATTTGTCTTCTGACCTGTTCCATTACCAAGGATCAGTGAATTTGTATCAGGAGAATACATCCACACATCCTTGTTTGCTACTTCAGACCATAGTGCAACACTTCCTCTTTTTTGATAGAACCCAGATGCTCCATCATTACTTTCAAGTCTTAAGTAACCACCATCACCAGAGTTACCCTTGATGGTTACTTCATTCCAAGCTCCACCTTCAAACTTGAATTTTTGACCATTTTGGTTTATAACTCTATCTGTATCAAGCATTCCGTCTGCGTTATAGACATTTGTATTGAAAAGACTCATATCGAGAGTTAACTCTGTACCGTCAGACATTGTAGCAACAAGCTCATCATCCTCACTAAGCCTCAATGATTGCAACTTAACGTCTGAGTTTGCAGCATCTTGGAGCATCTTGTCTTCCAGTGGTTGAAGATCAACTTCATATTTAGTTGAAGAATCGTCATTTAAAG
>Ga0256828_1001061_pt1 | contig 17602 bp, 13 predicted proteins | sample CV88metaG_FD_185993 | JGI IMG/M metagenome (GOLD analysis project Ga0256828, IMG submission 185993) | Hydrothermal vent microbial communities from East Pacific Rise, Pacific Ocean - CV88 | ecosystem: Environmental > Aquatic > Marine > Hydrothermal vents | place: Pacific Ocean: East Pacific Rise...
GAGCACTACATCAAAGAAAAAACCGGTGTCAAGATTTTAAGCTTTGATGATACGTATGAGAAGCACCACTGTGATATCCTGCTCAACCACAATATCTCTGCCCAAAAGAAACACTATAAAAATCTCCTTCCAAAAGGGTGTGAAATTCGTTGTGGCAAAAAATATACCCTGCTTCGAGATGAGTTTTATAAAGAAAAGAAGAAAAACTATCCAAAAGATCCAAAGAGCACAACTGTTTTTTTGGCAATGGGCGGAGCAGATACAGCACAGCTCAATATCAAGATACTCAAACTACTCCAAAAATTTGATACTATTACAGTCAACCTTGTCACAACATCTGCAAATAGAAAACTTGCAAAACTCCAAAAATTTGTACAAAATAAGCCATGGATCAAACTGCATATCAATGCATCCAACCTTGCAGAACTTATGGCACAAAGTGATTTTGCCATCATCACACCCAGTGTCATACTCAATGAAGTCTCTTTTATGAAACTCCCCTTTATAGCCATTCAGACAGCCGAAAATCAAAAAGAGATAGTAAAGTTTTTAGAAAAAAAGAAAAAAGAATGCTTACACACATTTGATAAAGAGAAACTCTCTTTTTTCATCTATTTACAAATAAACAAACTACAGCTTTTAAACTTTACAACTCTAAGAAAAAAAGAGAAGCAACGCATTCTATCTTGGAGAAACCATCCAAACATCAGAAAATGGATGCATAACAGTGAAATTATAAGCTATCAAGAACACAAAGACTATATCGAAAGTCTAAAAAAACGAAATGACAGAATCTACTTTTTCGTTAAAAAGCAACACAAAGCTATTGGTGTTGTCGATCTTACCGATATTGACTATAAGAAAAAAAGTGCAGAGCTTGGGATCTATGCAAATCCAAAACTCAAAGCACAAGGGAAGATACTTTTAGAAGCGATTTTGCAGTATGGATTTTTGATTTTAAAACTACAGTGTATAAAAGTCACTGTTTTGAAATCCAACCAAACAGCACTCAACCTCTATAACAGCTTCTCATTTACACAAACAAAAGAGACTAAAGAGTTTATCTATATGGAGTTACACAATGAAAATAAATAATTTTGACCTCTCCAAAAACGAGACCTATATCATTGCAGAACTCAGTGCCAATCATGGTGGAGAGATAGCCATTGCAAAAGCATCTATCAAAGCAGCAAAAGAGGTAGGGGCAAATGCAGTTAAACTGCAAACTTATACAGCTGACACCCTCACACTCAATTCAGATAAAGAAGATTTTATCATTAAAGGCGGAACCCTTTGGGATGATAAAAAGCTCTACGATCTCTATAAAGAGGCCTATCTTCCGTGGGAGTGGCATGCAGAGCTTTTTGCTTATGCAAAAGAGCTGGGCATAGATATATTCTCCTCTCCTTTTGACAAAACTGCAGTAGATTTTTTAGAAGAGTTCAATCCCCCTGCCTATAAAATCGCCTCCTTTGAGATCACAGATCACGCCCTTATTCGATACACTGCTGCTAAACAAAAACCTATGATTATCTCAACAGGTATAGCCACTATTGATGAGATCCAAGATGCTGTAGATATCTGTCGCGAAGTTGGAAACAACGAGATCATTTTACTCAAATGTACTTCTGCCTACCCTGCTCCTCTTGAAGATGCAAATCTCAAGATGATCCCAAATCTGGCTGAGACATTTGGAGTCATCAGTGGTTTTTCAGATCATACACTTGGTGCTACTGCACCCATAGCAGCAGTAACCCTTGGAGCCAAAGTAATAGAGAAGCACTTCATACTTGACAAGTCCATAGGCGGAGCAGATGCTGATTTTTCTATGGACAAAGAGGAGTTTGCAGCGATGGTTCAAGCCATTCGTGACACCGAAAAACTCTTAGGAAAAGTGGACTACTCTATGACAGAGCAAAAGAGAAAATCCCGTCAGTTTGCCCGTAGCCTTTATGTAACAAAAGATATAAAAAAAGGTGAAATATTTACTGAAGAAAATATTAGAAGTGTCCGTCCTGGTTATGGTATGCATCCAAAATATCTTAAAGAGATTTTAGGGAAAGCAGCACAAAAAGATTATAAATTCGGCATGCGCTTTAATCTCTTTGAATAAAATATTCTCTCCATCTAAAGATATACATCATTTTGTCGATATACTCTATTAGAAAACTACTATAAAAGGAAATATTATGGCTGGAGCAATTAGTTCACTTGGAATAGGTTCTGGTGTTTTAACAGCAGATGTCATTGACCAACTTAAAGAGGCAGAAAAAAGTTCGACAATTACTCCTATAAAAAATCAAATGAAATTTACAGATCAAAAATCGCAAGCACTTGATCTTTTATCTTCACTTATGACAACATTCAAAGCACCAACACATGAGCTAGCAGATGACACTATATTTTTAAACAGAACAGTTAATGGTAATAACAGTGGTATAGAAGTCAGTGCTCATGCTGGTACTGCTGTACAGAATTTTAATATTTCAGATGTAAAACTTGCAACAAAAAGTGTTCAAGAAAGCGGTGATTTTACATCAAAAAATTCGAAAGTTGCCACAGGGGATGGTTCTCTTAACATAAATATTTCAGGTAAAGACTACACCATAAAATATAGTGCGAACACAACACTATCAAAACTGCAAGAAAGCATTAGAGAAGCTACTCATTCAGACATTACAGCATCTATTTTACAAACAGGAGACAGTGCATATTCTCTCATATTAAAATCAAATGATACAGGGAGTGATCAAGATATCACTATAACTGACAACACTGGAAAACTAGATACAAAACTTATAAACAGTACCTATAAATCAGATACGTATGCAACTGCAGATACGGCCATAGCTACATCTGATGGAACAATGGATATTAGTGTTGGTTCTAAAGATATGTCTATCGCATACACAAATGGTATGACTCTTACGCAATTACAAAATACTCTGAATCAAGATGAAACATTTTCTTCTGTTGCTGTTGCCAATATTGTTAAAGAAGCAGATGGAGATTTTAAACTTATCATTAATCCTATAGGGGATCAAGATGGCAAAGATGTTACAATCAGTGATGCAGGAACAGGACTAGATGCGGGTTTAACGAGTAATGCAACAAATGTCACGGGATCAGTAAATGAAGTACAGCAAGCAGGTGATGCAAGCTTTAAATATGATGGTATAACACTAACACGAAGTTCGAATGATGTTGATGATCTTATTGTCGGTGTAAGCATTACCCTTAAAGAGGATAATGCCAGTGCAAATATTTCAATTTCTCAAGATAGAGAGCCAATAGTAAAAGAGTTAGAAAATTTTGTATCTGCTTACAATTCTATGATCAAAGAGGTTGGTGATATGACTACAGCAGATGTAGAAGAAGGCACGAGAGGAGTTTTCTTTGGTGATTCCAACATTAGAAATCTTGGTCGTGAAATTACAAAACTCATAACTTATTCTGATCCAAAAGGTAATTCTTTAGCAAACTTTGGAATTAATATGGATGAATCCGGAAAACTCTCTTTTGATAGAACAGGTTTTGATGAACAAATGGATAAAGATCCAGATAATGTTATGAAATTTTTTAGTGGTGCAAGCCTTGATGATAAAGGTGTTTTTGACCTACTCGATGATAAACTCAGCAGTTATACACAATCAGGAAATGGTATTTTAGCTATATTGGGTAATGGAATTAAAACAGAACAAACATCACTTCAAAACAATTATACACGATCAATGAGTCTTTTAAATAGCAGATACGATACTTTAACAGAACGCTTTATAGCTTACGATGGTATGATAAATAAAATGAATGCACAATTTAGCGCTTTACAAATGCAAATAGATGCAAGCATTAATGCTAAAAAATAAATAACTAATGAAAATTGCAATATATTGCCATGATGCAGGAGCGGGAGAGCTCCTCATCGCACTCTATGAACACTTTATAAACATCTTCTCGTTTACTCACTATACTATTCAAAACTCTCCATATGACAAACTACTGCACACTAAATCAATATGTTATGTTACATCTACACAAGAATCTATTTATCAAAACTTGACAACAAAAAGATATGATATGATTCTTTTTGGTACAAGTTGGCAGGATGATACAGAAAAGTTTTTTTTACAATATGCTAAAATCAACAGCATTCCGACTATAGCATTTTTAGACCACTGGACATTTTATGACAAACGTTTTAAAAATACTTATCCTGACTATATTGCAACGCATGATTTTTATAGTACTCAAATAGCAAAACAAAACAACTTACCAAATATCATTCCAATTAAGAATTATTACTTAGATAAACTGTTAACACAATACAAAAAACTTGATATAAAAGAAAAAAATCAACTTCTATATTGTACAGAACCAACCGCAGAAGTTGCAAAAAAACGTTTTGGCAATCCTGACTACTGGGGATTTAATGAAATAGATATTTATAAAGAACTACAAAAAATTGCCCAACAATACAATTTATCACTTAAACTACGACTTCATCCCTCTGATACTCCCCAAAAATATCTTGCTATTGATAAAAATCTTATGATTAGTAAACAAACACTCATTGAAGATATTGCAGAGAGTAAACTCATTATTGGTATTGATACAATAGCATTATATTATGCCTATGTTTTCAATAAATATGCAGTAAGTTATATACCCAGCAACAGTAGAAAAGCAACAATTCCTCTACCAAAAACAAATATCATTTCAAATATTAACTTACTTGACATTAACACCCTTCAACTAGGAGATGAGAGTATACTTCACTATAATAACATTGAATTTGACACATTTGTAAAGGAGATAAGCTAATGCTTCATGCCGCAATAATTGGAGTTGGTAATATTGCCGCATTTATTGATTCTCCTACATCACCTAATATTGCAAGCCATACAAAAGCATTTCATACATGCCCTGACACAAAACTAGTTGCACTCTATGAACCAATAAGCAAAAATATAGAAACATTTAAAAAAATCTGGGGAAACAATAAGATCACAATGTATGATTCTTTAAAATCTTTACTTGCAAGTGATATTGACATAGTTTCTATTACATCTTCAACTTCTAGTCATTATAAAATCCTTGAATATGTATTACATAGCGAAATAGAATATATTTTATGCGAAAAACCACTTGTTTCAACTTTACAAGAATTCAATGACATAGAGAAAAAACTTCTTAGTAGCACAAAAAAGATCCAAATTAATATAATTAGAGAATATATTGATCAATATCATCAAGTCAAAACTTTTATAGAATCAAAAAAACTCTCAGATATGATTGGTTTTCATGCAGTATGTACAAAAGGTATTTTACACAATGGTATTCATATGCTAGCACTTATAGAACAATATGCAGGAAGCATTAAAAGTATACAAAATATTGAAAGCTATACAACACATAAAGGTGATTTAGCGGGTACTTTTAACATTAAAACAACAGAATCAAGAGGTACATTACAAATACTTGATAATATTGATTTTTCACAATTTACCTTAGATATTTTTTTCAAAAATGGAAAAATTTCATTTATAGATGGCGGTGACACAATCATAATCTATGAAGCAGTAGAATCTCAAGAGTTTAAAGGTTATAAAACTCTACAAATAGAAAAAAAATATACTAAACTTTTACAAAATTATGCTTTAGACAGCTTATGTTTTCTTATAAAAGAACCAAAAGTAAAAAGTAAAAAGATTTTAGAAAAACATTTACAACTGCATAAAAAAATTTTTATTACATTGGAGAGGGGACAATATGAAGCTAGCAATTAACGGTGGTGATAAAATCAGAACAAAGCCTTTTCCAGCCTATAATACTATAGGTGAAGAGGAAGAGAAAGCTGCACTTAGAGTTTTAAGGAGTGGTAAGCTATCTACTTTTTTAGGTACATGGCATGATGACTTTTATGGAGGAGTAGAGGTTCAATCACTAGAAAGAGAATGGGCGAAATTTTTTGGTGTCAAACATGCAATCTCTATGAATTCGGCAACAAGCTGTCTCTTTAGTGCTGTTGGTGCAATAGGAATCAAACCTGGTGATGAAGTCATTGTTTCACCATATACTATGAGTGCAACTGCTTCTGCTATTCTTGCATATGGAGGTATTCCTGTTTTTGCAGATATTGAAGAAGAGTATTTTTGTTTAAATCCAAAAGATGTTGAAAAAAAAATAACTTCAAAAACAAAAGCAATTATGACAGTAGATATTTTTGGTGGGCTCAGTGATTTTGATGCACTTTGGAAAATTGCAAAAAAACATAATCTTGTTATTATTGAAGATACAGCACAAGCACCTTATGCAAAATATAAAGATGAGTTTGCAGGAACACTAGGAGATATTGGTATATTTTCACTCAATTATCATAAACATATACATTCAGGAGAGGGTGGTATTGCAGTTACAAACAGTGATATTCTTGCAGAAAAACTCCGTCTGATTCGTAATCATGCAGAAGCCGTCATAGCAGCTAAAGGGTACACAGATAAAAATGAACTGCATAATATGCTCGGATATAATTACAGAATGACTGAATTAGAAGCGGCCATAGCAAAAGAACAGTTAAAAAAACTTCCTCTTCTTGTTGAAGAAAGACAGAAAAATGTTACATATCTCAATAAAAAACTGCAGGAATTTCCTTTTTTAGCTATTCCAAAAACAAGAGAAAATACAACACATGTTTATTATATACATCCTCTTATCTACAAAGAAGAGATAACACAAATATCACGAAACCTTTTTATAGATGCAGTAAAAGCTGAACTTCCATCCACTCTATTACGCGATGATTCTCCTGTGCTTCTCAGCTATGGATATATGAAACCTCTTTATAAACTACCTATCTATCAAGAACAGATATGTTATGATAGTTTCCCTTTTTCTTTAGGTAACTATGACTATAAACAAGTAGAATGTAGAGTTTGTGAAGATATGCACTTTAACAAATTAATCACACATGAACTTATGCGGCCAGGAATGAGTCATAAAGATATGGATGATGTCATAAGTGCATTTCAAAAAGTATGGGAATATAGAGATGAACTTGGAGAGTAAAAGAGTCTATCTCCGCCCTTTACGAGAGAGTGATGCGGAAGGAAACTATCCACACTGGTTAAATGACAAAGAGGTATGTCAGTACAATTCACATGGAGAAATACTCTATACATCAGATCAGGCAAAAGAGTATATAAAACATGTTAATAATGATCTAACATATCAAGTCTTTGCGATTATTGACAAAGCTACAAAAAAACATATTGGAAATATCTCCTTACAAAAGATTGATATGAAAAATAAAAATGCAGAATTTGCCATTCTTTTGGGAGAAAAAGAGTTTTGGCATAAAGGTTATGCATATGAAGCATCAACATTAATCTTAAAACATGGTTTTACAACACTTACACTTCATCGAATCTATTGTGGAACTTCTATTTTAAACAAACCTATGCAAAATCTTGCGTTAAAACTTGGTTTTATACAAGAGGGTGTCTTACAAGAAGCAATACTCAAAAATCAAATCTTTTTTGATGTAATTATCTACGGAATTATCAATGAAAATTCATAGATGCAAAAGCTGTGTTGAAACAGATACTAGACCCACTACAGCATTTGATAAAAATGGCATTTGTTTACCTTGTAAAAATGTCAGTATATCCGCAATAGAAGTAATCAATTGGGAAGAAAGAGCTAATATTCTTCAAGAAATTGTCACAAAAGCAAAGTCATCTATACCAGAAGGGGAATATAACTGTATTATAGGTGTCAGCGGAGGAAAAGATAGTTTAAGACAAGCACTCTTTGCAAGAGAAGTTGGATTTAACCCTCTTTTAGTATCCTGTACCTACCCACCAGAACAGATCACACAAAGAGGAGCAGATAATCTTGCAAATTTAATTGAACTTGGTTTTGATACTATCATTGTACAACCAGCACCACTCACATCAAAAGAGATGATGCTTTATTGTCTCAAAACATACGGTAATCTTTTTAACGCTTCTGAACTTGCTCTTTACTCTTCTTTACCAATTACTGCCATAGCTTATAATATTCCTTTGATTCTACTTGGAGAAAATCCAGCTCTAGCATTTGGAACAGATGTAGGGTCTCACGATTATAGTGGTAATAATATGCGGAATATGAATACCCTCAAAGGGGGTAATCCTCGTCAATTCGCACCTACCTCAATACATGACAACAAACTCTTTTGGTATCGCTATCCAAATAAAGAAGAGTTTGAAAAAGCAGATATAGATATTGTATATCTTGGTTGGTTTATGAAAGATTTTAATGATTACGACAACGCTAGAATCGCTATAGAGCATGGACTTCAGACACGAATAGGAGAAGATGTAAAACCAGAGAATATAGGTGGAATTCAACCCCATGTTGCACTCGACGATGATTTTGTCATTATCAATCAAATGTTAAAGTATCTTAAATTTGGTTTTGGAAAAGCAACACAAGAAGTAGGTGTTGCCATCCGTTCAGGACGAATGAGCAGGGAAGAAGGGAAAAAAATTGTTCAAGCATACGATGGAAAATATCACCAAAAATATCTCGATGCACTTTGTAATTATCTTCAAATTACGGAAGAGCAGTTCTGGAATATTATTAATCCTTTTATAAATAAAGAAATTTTTGAAAAAAAAGATGGAAAATGGGTAATGAAAGAAGGTGCAGATGTCTGGTAAGAAAATAGTTATTATTGATTATGAGATGGGAAACCGTTTTTCTATCATAAACAGTCTTCAGTTTTTAGGCTATGCGCCTGTTATAAGTAAAGAGACAAAAGAGATTCAAAATGCTGATGCTTTGATTTTGCCTGGTGTTGGTTCTTTTAATGATGCTATGCAAAACATACACTCTTTAAACCTAGAAACTGTTTTGCAAGAAAGTATTCTAACAGATCACAAGCCTGTTTTTGGTATCTGTCTGGGAATGCAGATTATGGCAGAGTATGGCTATGAGGGTGGAAAATCTAAAGGACTTGGTCTTTTAAATGCTCAAGTAACAGCGATGCAAAAACTTCATGTCGGTTTTAACTCTATAGAGATCTATAAGAAAAAACCCATCTTCACCCATCTGGAGGACGATACCCATTTTTATTTTGATCATTCATACCATATGGAATGTGAAGATACCTATATCTCATCAAAAACACTTTTTGACAATCAGCTTGTTACAGCTTCCATCCAACACAACAATATCTTTGCAACACAGTTTCATCCTGAAAAGTCACAACGCTCAGGATTAAAACTTTTACGCAATTTTTTAAACTATGTGGAGCAGATTTCATGATAAAAAAAAGAGTTATTGCCACTATTATCATCAAAGATGGATGGGCTGTTCAAAGTATAGGATTTAACAACTATCTTCCTGTAGGAAAAGCAGAAATTGCCGCTGAGTTTTTCAACGAATGGGGTGTTGATGAAATTGCACTCATTGACATTAGTGCAACACGCAACAATACACTGATACAAAGCGAGACTGTTAAAAAAGTAGCTTCTAAGATCTTTACACCGTTAAGTGTTGGTGGAGGTATCAAAACCATTGATGATATTCGACTGATTTTAGATCATGGAGCCGATAAGGTTATTATCAACCATGCACTGAAAAAGAGTGATTTCATTCAAAAAGCAATACATTACTTTGGGAAGCAGTGTATCATCGCTTCGGTTGATGCTATACAAGAAGGAAAAAAATATTACCGTTATGATTATCTTACACACAATTTTACAGATGATTTGTTTCAAACACTTCAAAGTATCCAAACAGGAGAGATACTTCTAAACAGTGTTAATCGTGATGGTATGAAAAACGGTTATGATCTTGAACTCTACACAAAGGCACTTGAAGTAACGCAGACACCTCTCATTGCCATGGGTGGAGCAAAAAACCCTTATAACCTACGCGAACTTTTTGATAAGACAGATCTATCTGCAGCAGCGGCAGCAAACTTTTTTCATTATTATGAACACAGTATATCCATTACAAAAGCTCTACTCAAGTCAGATACTAATCGTCCCATACGCCATGATGGACTCTTAAAGTACAATCAATTTGAGTTTGATGAAGATGGACGCATAAAGAAACAAGATGAAGAAGAACTACAACAGATGCTGTTTGAGCATCACCAAAGAGAGATAATATGAAATACTGCAAAGAGTGTCTCTACCCACAAAACCACCCCCTTGGTATAACATTTGACAATGATGGTGTGTGTAGTGGATGTAAAATACATAAAGAGAAATTCACACTTGACTGGGAGAAACGGTTTAAAAAACTTAAAAAAATCACAGCAAGCTACAAAGATAAAAGTTTAAGTGGCTATGACTGTATCATCCCTGTAAGTGGAGCAAAAGACTCCTACTTTACAGTTTATGTCGTCACCAAACTTCTAGGGCTTAATCCCCTTTTGGTACGCTACAACCCCCATTATAATTCCCATGTAGGCAACAGAAACTATGCCTACCTTAAAACCCTCTTTGATGTAGATGCTATAGATATGGTAGTTCAGCCCCAAAAGGTAAAAAGAATAACCCGTACTACATTGGACAAACTACACTCTATCCACTGGCATGTTATAGCAGGGCAAAGTGTCTTTCCTGTACAAGTTGCAGTACGCTATAAAATTCCCCTTATTATTTGGGGTGCACATCAAGGAGTAGAACAGGTAGGAATGTACAGCCACGAAGATGAAGTGGAGATGACACGCAAGTATAGAAAGGAGCATGATCTTATGGGAATAGAAGCAGAAGATCTTGTAGGTGTTAACGGTTTAAGCACCTCTGATCTGCTTTCATTTTTTTATCCTGATTCTAAAGAGATAGAAAAAGTTGGAGTAAGAGGCATTTACCTCAGTAACTACATCTCATGGGATTCCAAAGCACAACATGAGTTGATGATTGAAAAATACAACTATGAAACAGCCTTGCAAAATAGAACTTTTGATACATACAACACCATAGATACCCTCCACTATGCAGATATTCATGATGCGATCAAGGTTACCAAATGTGGTTATGGAATAGCAACAGACCATGCAACACGCGAGATTCGATGGAAGCGAATTACACGACAGGAGGGGGAATTACTTGCACAATATTTTCAATCCAAACCATTACAATATGATCAGATTTTTACACAATGGCTTCAGGTAGATAAAACAACACCTATTAATAATATTTTGTTCAATTACAATACCCAGCGAAGTCCTATTAATCAAGATATAGCTACAATACTTCAAAAATTAAACTTTATACTCACTCCACCAAAAGAACAAACAAAAGATGAATCTTTTACACTTTTGGAAAAAGGGTTTGTGAATAATTTAACATAATATATGGAAACGATAACATGGAAAAAACTTTTCAAAAAAACATAGAAGCACTTAAAATAAGTAATACTCTTTTAGCAGAAAAACTTTCAAAAATAAAAAATCTTCAACGATTTGAAGCTACACAGGTGGGAGAGAACCCAACTGATATTGACATTTTTGATCATCAAGAAAAAAGATTTCTTTATCAGCAAAACCCTCGTCAAGCAATAGCAGAATTGTTACTTCGTATGCAAAAAAAGTATACAAATCAAAAAATTCTTTACTTCTTTGGTATTGGTACTGGTTTTTTTCTTCAATCTCAAGTAATTAACCATAATGCAAAAAGGATCTTTGTATTTGAAGCTGAGATAGAAATCATTTACATAGCTTTTCACCTTGTTGATTTTTCATCATCACTACAAAATCTTCATTTAGTTCTTTTTTATACCCCAGATTTTACTTTTTCAGATGCTCTTAGTATTTTTAAATACAATCATGAACGAGATGCTATGTATTATCATTTAAGTAGAGTATTAATACTACAACCCTATTATACTCCTCAAGATTCATGCATTCAAAATAGTGAAGCCCTCTTAGGAAAAGCTCTTCAATATACATTATCTATTAAAAATGCAACCATTGATGATACCCTTAAAGGGTTACAACAAACTATTCAAAACTCTGAATTACTTTGTCATAGTAAACCAATAAATACACTTGAAGGGCTAAAACCTTCAGAGTATGCTATTATTGTCTCAACGGGTCCAAGTCTTGACAAACAACTGAAACTTTTAAAATCTATTCAAAACTATGCCACAATTATAAGTGTTGATGCATCCTTGCCTATCCTTGAGAAAAATGGCATAAAACCCCACTTTGTCACCTCTTTTGAAAGAGATGAGCCAACAGCAAAATTTTTTCAAGAAACTTCAAAAAGTTTTCATAACAATATTAACTTTATACTCTCAGGACTTCAACACTCTTTAGTCTTTGAGAATATTAAAGGTGGAGATATGTATATAACATTTCGTCCATCTTTAAATAAAATAGCATTACCAGAATATGGACCTATAGGTTATGGTGCCAGTGCTGCGAATATGGCACTGGAGCTTGTAACTTTTTACCTTCATAATAAAAAAATTGTTTTTATCGGTCAAGATTTAGCATATGGAAAAGATTTTCAAACACATGCGAATGAGCATATTTTTGAGAATAATGCACTCCTTCAAGAGATCATTGAAAATAATAATCTCATAGAAGTAGAAGCTTATGGTGGAAAAAGCACTACCAAAACAAATGCTTATTGGAAAACATTTAAAGATGGGTTAGAAGATGTCATTTTAAATACACACAATAACTACTTTGAAATTATTAATGCTACAGAAGGTGGTGCAAGGATTCAAGGAACAAAAGAGATCCCATTTGGAAAAATTTGCCAAAAAATTCTCAAAAAGAAACGTCAAGTACAGATCAAACCAAAAAAGCCAACACTATCACCTCTTGAATGTCACAAGCGGTTTTCTTATAAAATAAAAGCACTCCACACCCTTGGTATAGAATGGGAAAATCAAATTATAGAACTTTTAAAAACACATAGCACTTCAAAAGAACAACATGTAGAAAAAATGTTACAATTTTTTGAAAAAATGACATTCGATAATGAAACCAATAATTTTTTTACCGATACACTGTTTAGCATTAAAATTTTAAATAAAAAAGTTTATGCAGTTTATAACCTTTTTGTTCAAGATAAAGAAGATAACAACTTCTATGAAAATGCCCATAAGTTACTTATTGACTTTTTTAATCATTATCTTCAGTTACATCAAGAAGTTGTTAAGGTTTTACATAAAGGTATAGAATAAATACTTTTATGTTTAACCTATTACTTCTATTGTCTCTAAATTTTGAATTATATGAATAACATTATCAATTACACCACTAAAACTAAACAACCAATATCTATGTGCTAAAATCCACTGTAAAGCTTTCACTTGGTTATCTTTGGGGTTATCAATATAACGCACCTTAATCTCTGCTAATTCAAGTTCCATATTATACATAAGAGGCTGAACAATTGATACTAAAAACTCACTATAAATAGTACTATTTTCAATATTTTTTCGAATTGTAGATACTGCGTTAAGCAATTCTAATGTTTCACCAATAGATAATAATTCTACAGCATCTTCAATCTCTTTATTTTCAAGTATTTTTGTTTTATCTGCAATTTTAAGAAAAACTCTATTTACTTCTTCTTGTAATATTTTAGATTCTGTAACTATTTTTTGTAATTTTTCAGTTGTTTGTTTTTGTAGAAATTCAACATCCTCTAAATCAATAGCACTACATCTAATCAACTCTTTTTTTTCTTTCTGAGCATATTCTTCTAACACCCAAGATAAAGGCTTCTCTATACTTCCTACTATTCTTGCTCCCCCCTCTGTTGCATTATAATGATTGACAAGATGTTGTGTATCTTCTATAAGTTGCTCTATAAAATCTTTAAAAATATTCCAGTAACGATTTGTTTTAACCGTCCCTTTTCCTCCATATGCTTCAATCTCAAAGAGTTGTCCAGATTCAATTTGTGCTTGAATTTCAGGATCCATATCTGTTATAACATGATCATCAGCATGCGTTTTCAAATCTTTACCAAACGCTAAATCCTGACCAATAAATGCACACTGCTTAAATCCCATTAAAACAGCAACCTCATGTGCCATATTTGCGGAACTCATCCCTTTACATATATACCCATAGTCATCCAATTCAAAGTAATTATTGTACGCAAATGGTCGCATAGCAATAACAAGTTTTTTACTTTTTATTGCTTTAAAAACAGCTTGATGTTGCAATGATGCACATAAAAATATAGTTTTTTCTTGCTCCTCTAAAGAAGTTTCTTGAAAAAACTTTGCCGTTGGCTCATCTCTTTCCATAGATGTAACAACATCTGGAACTATACCATTCTTTATTAGAATAGGAAAAGAGGCATCAACACTAATGATTGTAATATAATTCTGATATTTTTTCAAAAGAGGTAACTGTTTAGTCAAACTTGGACCAGTTGAAACGATTACTGCCAATTCTGTATTCTTTTTTTTCAAAAATTCTTGTAATTTATGGTTGTGAATCATAAAATTCATATTTTCAAAATGTTGCTTCACACCTCTAAAGGTATCATTAATATCATTTCCATTTGCTTCTGCAACATAACGCAAAATATCCAAGAACTTCTTATATATTGTAATATATTCTTTTGAAAACACTGTTTCATAGTAACTACAATTTAGTAATAAATCAAACACTTTTATATAATACTTTGCATTTGAACTATGCATTAAAGCAATGACTGTTTTCTTTGTAACTTCATCTTCCATTAAAATAATAAGCTTATTACTTTTAAGATACTTACCCCAATCATACAAATTCAAAGCAATATAAATCAATTCCAAATTTGGTTCGACAATCACTAGTTGTGTTAATTTATCATTTCCTAATAATTGATCAACAATAACTCCATTACCTATACCATACATATATAAGAAAGGGTACTCTCTATACTTTTCAAATTTTACTTTCATAGAAGACATATCTTTATCTATATCTAAATAAAAAAGTTGTTCTGCTTCTTTATCAAATATATTTGCATAAAGTACATTTTCAGGAAGAAAAACTTCAAAACGATTATTACCACCTACTTCTTTTAAAAGTTTATGTAAAAATGGTCTATTCTTTTCTAATGCCTCTAAATTTTTTGTAAATTGTTCCATTTTCACACCTCTTTTAAATACTATTTATCAATAAATTTTTTGCAAAACCTCTATATGTCCTATAGGAGTCTTGCAAGAAATCTAATAAAGTCATTGCAAAAAAAATTTATCATAAGAGACCTAAAAATAACAAGTCTCTTATGATAGAAAAAAACTCTATTGTAAAAGTTTCAATACATTTTGTTGCACAGCATTAGCCTGACTCATAGCATATGAACCAGATTGTGCTAAGATATTAAGTTTAGAGAAGTTTGCACTCTCTGCTGCAAAGTCAACATCTCTGATCTGAGATTCTGCTGCTTTTACATTAACTTGTGTTACTGAAATATTATTTACTGTAACTGTAAGTTGATTTTGTACAGAACCAAGATCTGCTCTTGTTGAATCAAGTTGTTTTGTTGCTGCCTCTGCTAAATCCATAGCAAGCATTGCACCTTTTTTAGTAAGCATTAAACCAACAGTATCATTTCCATCTATAATACCATCACCACTATCATCAACTTGACCATATTTTACATCACTAAGAACATTACTTTGATCTAATTCATCAAGTGTTGTAACATCAGATTGCGCATCATGAACCAATCCAGAATCTGTAAAATGATCACTGCTAACTTGAATATTTCCACCATCCATATTAGTAAATACCAACTCACCAGCATGAACTCCATCATTAATACCAGCTACACCACTCATTCCATCTGTTACTATTGCTCTACCATCCGAACTAAGAGTTAAAGAGCCATCAGATTCAAGGGTAGCACTAACACCAGTTAAATTTGTTTTATCATTAATTGCTTTAACAAGTGTATTATCAGTATCTCCATCTTTAATAGTTGTACCTTGATCTAAAATACGCTCACCATTAATAAAGATATCGCTTGTTAACTGTCCACCTTGAACTTTAATATTTGAGTTTTGTTCAACCACTGCAACAGCTTTTATACCTGTTTGATCTGTAGAAGCATTGACAAGATCTGCTACTCTTCCAAGTCCAGTTTGATCCACTCCCATTGCAAGTGTTTTTGTTGTTCCATCAGATTTTGTGACAGTTGTTTCTGCTGTTAATTGTACACCTTGTAGTTGTGTTCCCCCTACTGTATATTGAACATAATCATCACTTGTAAAATCTGTCCCCAAACTTGATCTATCATTTACTGCTACACTACCTTCTGATAATGTTCCTGCAGTACCTATCGTATCTGTTGAACTAAGTGTAATTGTCCCAGATGTAGCACCTAATGAAGTCCCTGTCACAACTTTTACAGTATATGTTTTAGTCTCACCTAAACTTGTTGTAAATGTATATTTATCTCCTACACTAAAACCTGTAATATCAGTACTACTAATAGTTATATCTTCTGCTCCAGTACCTATTGTTGCTGTTGTCATTGTTGCAAGATTTTCTGCTGCTGTTTGTACAAGTGAAACTTCTAATGTTGAACCAACAGAAAGTGATTTTTCAAGCCCACGATCAAGTGTTATAATAGCACTTGACATTGTACCTGTAGAATAATTTCCATCAATATTTGTAATTTTATAATCACCAACACCATCTATACGAATAGTATCACCTTGTGCTAAACCATCTCCACTAAATCCAGCACCAACCGCTGCACTCATATAAATAGTTTCTGTACCTTCTGTTAATTTTCCAGTTAATGTATCACTAGTTACATTTCCAACAGCCACTTCATCTGTTCTTGAAGTAATATTACCAATTGCAAGTGATTGTGTATTACCAATACTAGCTTTTACTGTTTGGTTAGAGTATGCACCAATTTGAAACTCTTTGTTTGTAAAGTTACCGCTTAAAAGTGATTGTCCATTATATGCTGTAGTTTTCGCAATATTATCTAGTTGTTCTAAAAGTCTATCAACATCTTTTTGAATAGCTGCTCTTGAATCACTACTTTGTGTATCTGAAGCTGCTTGTATTGATTTCGTTTTAATAGTATCAAGTATTTTTAACTGTTCATCCATCGCTTTATCAGCAATCTGAATTACACCAATACCATCATTCGCATTTGATATCGCTTGACCAAGAGAGTTCGCTTGCATTCTCAAACTATCTGCAATCGCCATCCCTGATGAATCATCTGCCGCTTTATTGATTCTTAATCCACTTGATAGTTTTTCAAGTGAGCTATTCATCGCTCTGTTATTTGACACCGCATTTGTATGTGCGTTCATTGCCGCAACATTTGTATTTATTCTAAATCCCATAATAAATCCTTTTCTATGGAAGAGCTTATCACTCTTAGTTTTTTATATCTTTGGGCTTCCTTGCCCTAGATGTAAATAATATCGTCACCAAAAAAAATAACTTTAGAAAAAGTGTAAATTTTTACAAATTTTTTATTTTTAATATTTTTTAGATACACTTCCAAAATCGAAAAACAGATCACTATACTATATATAGGAAAACTATCTTGAATTTAATTATCGTCGAATCACCGGCAAAAGCCCGTACAATCAAGAACTTTTTAGGAAAAGG